>ULWT01065176.1_pt1 | contig 26474 bp, 23 predicted proteins | sample 1960611 | NCBI WGS metagenome assembly ULWT01 (sample SAMEA4835819, study PRJEB28245) | human gut metagenome | biome: gut microbiome; material: fecal sample | place: Denmark | collected 2008
CAGCCATGTATGCAAATAAAAAACAATTAAAAGGCGAAGATACGATTCGCTAGTAATTAAAGTAGCAGAAGATAAATACCTTAAATGTTAGATATGGGAGAATTGAATGACCACGCCACTGGGAGATATAGAAATATGCATAGATGGAAAAATCCAAAACACAATCCATTTAACACCACTGCAACCGGAAGATCCCTCCAGCTTACATTCTGATTTTCCAGAACATCTGCGGAAAGTGTTCCCGAGATGATCGGTATCAGGTTATTATTCAGATAATGCAGACATACCGGCACCCAGATATTCTGCGTTTTCATATAGGCATACGCAAAAAAAATTCCAAGCGAAATACAGGTGATCTGCTGTACGAAAATCATCTGTATTCCTGATGTCTGTGTATAATAAAACAGATCATCTGGGATATGCCACAATCCCCATACAACACCAAGTACGATCACGCCCGCTGCCGGATACATCATCTATGCTGTCGGAAATACCGTAAGGTCATAACCCTTTGTACTGCCATACCACATCAGAATTCCCATCAGATAGGTCAGTCCGTAAGCCATCAGCACATAAATAATCAGCCTCGTTTTTGTTATTTCTTTTTGTTCCATTTTCAAACTCCTCCCATTAAATCATGAATGATACTTGTTTATTAATCCAATTCGATTGAATCCGATATATAATAGTGAAACTTATTTTTTCTGCAATACTGTTTAATTTTTCTGATCAGTTTTTTATCTTTCGTGTATTCTAAAAGATAGACTTCCATTCTATCTTTTTTACATTTTTGAACATAATCGGAAAAATATTTGCGTACATCTTTTGGCTGTTTTCCAAACGTGCTCGTTTCAAACCGAATACTGCTCCACACAGATTCCTGATTAACGGCAGTCATGATATCTTTCGCCGATCCGTATTTTTTTCTGTACTTTGTCACAAAAACATCTCCGCCATTGATCATGACACCTTTTCCAAAACGTTTGATATTTTTCAGTATTTTGGCCAGTCCTTTAAAATTTTTCTTTGTCTTTGCATAATCGTAGACATCGCAGTTGTCAATAAAGAAACCATCCACCCCTTTTTTCAGCAGCTTCTTCGACAGTTTTCCCATAAACTTCTGCCAGTCCTTATTCGGAACATCTACCCACTTTTCTTCTTCCCAGTTCTCATAATTTCCGATTGTAAGATATTCATATTTCTTATAATAATAGCGAAAATTCTCGATGGAACCGACATTTAAGTAGGTATATACTTTTACGCCTTTTTTGTGCAGGGTACGGATATCTTTTGCAGAAAAATACTGTGCATCAATGACCCCCAGCCTATAACCGTATAACTTTTTTATCTGAGACGAATCAATGCTTAAAAATACGCCATATTCTTTTTTCTCTTTTTGGTTCTTTGCGTCTACCGCACATGGTCCTGCCAGTATGCCAAGAAATAAACTGAACATCCATGTTAAAATCAAAATCTTTTTCCAAAAATATTTCAATTTTTTACTCACTCCTGTTCTCCCCATGACTTCATCTTCTGCCTCTTTTCAAATCATAAAATAGTTGAGCTATTCTGCAAGCATGCAAGCCTATTAACCAACAGTTTACCATTCTTTTCCCAAAAATGCATTATTAAAAAAGTTTTTATATAAAAAAAACGCAACCCCTGATTTCTCAAGGATTGCGGAATACAATCTAAAACATAAAATTTTAAATTATAAATTACTCGATGATTGTAGCAACTCTTCCTGAATGTATTTATGTTTCCATGCACTACCATGCATTATCACACAAATCAGCTTTTTTCAGGCTTTCTTAATATGCACAATGCAGTACCCATATGCATTATCAAGTGCGTATTTGTTGCAAATCTGTTGCAAAAGTACAAATTTGTTGCAAATATATGTGCGTCCATTTCTTGGGACTCTTTCCTAGAAAATCCTTAAGTTTTTTGATAGATTTTCCATTGCCTCTTTTTTCTTCGTCTCTGTCACTTCGGCATAAATATCCATTGTAGTATTTATATCCGCATGCCCCATGACAGTTTGAATCACTTTAACGTTTGTTTCGTTTTCACAAAATCTGGTACAAAAAGTATGTCTAAAGGTGTGACATGAGAAAAAAGGTAACATAATCGGTTCTCTATGCTCTTTTTTCGCCCTAACCTCTTCTTCAGCATTATGATTATTAACAATGCGTCGAATCGAATGGTCAATCGCTGAATGTTTATATAAAGAACCTGCTTTATTGATAAAGATGAAATCCGTCATGCCATCTACCACTAATGGACTAATTCCATTCTTTTTCCGCTCATCGTACAACTCCTTCAACACTTCATACACAGCATCCAACATTGGAATTTTTCGTATCCCAGCTTTCGTCTTTGGTGGACCTGCTTTAAACTCTAATGTATATGGTGCTTTCTTTCCTCTCCGGAAATATGTCATACTATGATTGATATCAATCACATGATTTTCCATATCAACATCTTGCCACCGAAGCCCGCAAATTTCACCTATGCGGCACCCGGTTCCAAGCAAAACAGTAAAAAGAGGACGCCAATAATCATATAGCGGATGTCCAGTCACATAATCCAAGAGTTCTCGCTGTTGCTCAAGTGTCAGTGCGCGCTGCACTTTCATCTTACGTCCCTGCCTCTTTCTTACTTCTGAAAGAACCCCATCACTAGGATTTTTTCTGATAATGTCATCACGTACCGCCATATCAAAAGCCGGATGCAACACACAGTGCAAACTTTCGACACTTTTAACCTTTATACCTTTATCAATTAGAGAAAGATAAAAGTTTAGTACATCCGAATATCGAAGTTCCGTAACTTTTCTTTTTCCGAAACCATCACTACAAAAATGATCATATGTGTAACGATAATTTGCGTAAGTCGAGGAGGCAAGATTATTCTTAGTCGCCATATACCGGTCAACCAAAAAATCCAAATCTGCTTTTCCTGCCACATAAGAATCAATACCATCCAACTGGTCTCGTTTCAATTCATCTTCCTTTTCACGAAGTTCCATCAATGTGTTTGCATAAATGTAACATCGCTTGCCAACTGGATTTGTGTATGTATACACATATCGTCCATCTTGCGACCGCTGGACTTCTCCTTTGCGCAGCGCTCTGCCTTTATTATCTTTTCTTGCTTTTGCCATACATTCTCCTTTCCATTATCTAGAAAAGAGATTTTGTACCTGTACTAATTTCCCTTGAAAAATTGTTCAAGAGCACACTGTACAACTTTTGTAATGGATAGCTTATGCGAAGTTGCATATTGCATTAAGATTTCATATTCCTGATCAGACAAACGAACACCGATTGATTTCTTTTTCGTTATTTTCTGCTTAGGACGTCCCATCTTCGCCATCTGCTCACCTCACATTGTTTACTATCTTCAGTATACTTTTTGTTAAACAATTTGTCAAGACTTTTCGTTAAACAAAATCTCATGTATGTTTTCTAAATTCTAAATGTCTCCAAGTACATTTCAAACAGTTCGCAATTTACAAGTGCCATTTTCCCAACTTTATAAATAGCTCCCGCATCCTTTGCCATATCCTGAAATTTGCGCATACTCATACTATACATTTCAGCTCCTTCTTTATATCTGACAAACTTTTTTTGCCCATCTTTCTTCATTATTGCAGCTTTTCCTTTCTTGTCTCAGTACTCTTTTACTTTCTGAAATGTATGCATCCAAAATTGTTACACACTTTAGATGCATATTTTCAGAATCAGAAAGTTCAAAGTTCTTCCAAAGAATTTCACTTGGCATCTCTGCCAATAACAGCATACCCTCCGGATATGATCTTATTGACAGGGTTGCTTATTGCTCCAGTTGAAATCATCGGTCACTGTGGTCAGCAGCACACTCTGGACTCGCACCATCTCTTATAGACCATAAAGGGAGTATCATTATCATAGAACAGTCGCAACCACGGAATCACCACAATTCCTCTTTTGCATGGATGTTATCGCTCCCGGCATCTCACATCAGGCAGATTGATCGGATTTATATTTCCTCTCCATCAATTCAGCCTTACCGATCCTGGCGCATCTGCGGCACGGCGCAATGCGTAACTGTTCCTTATGTCCGACGAAATCATCGTATTCAGTTAATGTGTCCTTATTGTAGACACACTCTTAGTATAAAAAGGGACTTTTTGTTTGACTAGACTATTTATTCCGCAGCATTTACCACGGTTTATCGCAAAAAAGCATGAAAACTTCCGAAAACACGAACAAGGCGGCCTGTAAGCCACCTTGACATTTTTCTAAATATTTTTTACTTTTTCTCTAATGTTGTCTGGCAGATCCGATATTGAATCTTCTGATTTATATGTTACTGTAGAATAACCTTTTTCGTTCGTCTGCTTTGAGAAAATGTATTTTACCTCATATAGCTCTTCAAATCTGCTAGTACTGATATCCTCTACCCGGAACGAATAGGGAACCAGACAATCATCAATCAAAGTTCCTGTCTTGTCCCGATTCGGTCCGCATAAAAGAACAAATTGAAAATTAGTTACTCCTATTTTATATATAGCCGTTATCGTCACTATTTCTGTCGCAATCATTACATTGGTACATGTAACCTTATACAAATTCTCCAAATGATTGATTTTCCTTTCCGCAAGATCATATGGATGCGTCTTATCAAACATCACTTCACTTGGTCTTAACCCCTTTTTCTTCTTTGCATGAAGGAAAAAACCTTTTGCTTTCAAATTAGTCTTCACTCCGGTTAAATGTAAGAATGAAGAACTCTTAAAGACGATTTCAACATATCTGTCCTCATATACATAAAGAAAAGTTCTTCCTGCTAAATGTTTTTGATAATTAATCGCTGCACTATGTATTTTCTTTAGCAATTTTGATTTTCCCATCTTTATTCTCTCTTTCTTTCCTTCACTAGGCCATAAAAAAAGGGAAGCTCTCGCTTCCCTTAGAATCACCACTGGCAGTTTGCTTAAGCTGTTACCCTCAAGCCAATCGCATATGACCTAATCCTCATATTGGATATGGCATTTTCCTCTAGGATACTGTGCCACGCAGTTTGCTATAACCGAAATTATAGCATAGCCACAAATCTTTACATCCTTTGTGTGGATGTCCAGTGCTTTCTATCTATTATATTATGAAGAAATTCTGATTTTGTCAATCAAATTTCTTCATATACAATATTTTATGTACTAAGTGAAACATACTTTTTAAATCTTCTTTTCTGCAATCGTTCTTAAACTCTGCAAAAACTCAAACAATATCTCCTGATATTCCACCGGAAGCAATCTTGATTCTTGGATCAGTTCAATCTCCTGCATTTTCTGCAGTACCAGAATCTGTTCATTCGTTTGAAACAATTCAAAAGGTTCAATGCTCATTCCATGACTTACCTTAACAATATTACTTTCCCGAATATCATAATCTTCTTTTCTGAGTATGTCATACAACGTACTTTGCGACATTCCGCTCTTTTGCGAAAATCTGTACTTTGACATTTTTGTTGCTTCTAAATATTGAATTAGTTTTTCTCGGACTATGCTTTTATACATCTTTCAAGCATCCACATCCTTCCTGTGACCACAAGTAAAGTATACACTGCCCTTTTATTGTATGGTAGACTATTTGTTCCGTGGTAAGTACCACGGTAATCCGTGATATTCTTTTTACAACCAATCACATAATACACTTTGAAATTTCCACTTTTTTGGAATTTTCGACTAATCCTGTTATTTTTGTGCTTTTTGATATAGTTCTATAATGCATCTCGCCCGATAACACAAAAGTTCAATAATGGAAGGATCGGATGTCGTCTCAATTCTTATATATTCTGTAAGATTTATAATCCAGTTACAGATAGCAGTTTTCGTTGAAACAATCCTCATCCGAAAAACATTGTCCTGCGCTTTCATTTTTGCTGTGATCCGAAATTCCAGTTCCACCGCTTCCACCAGTGTTTCATCAACCAAAAGTGTAGCACTGACTGGCTCTTCATATGACATACGTGGATGCTCTTCCAAATACTTTGAGATTTCAAAAAACTCGTCAACACTTTCTACAGAATAAAAATCTCGCCCACGCTCAAAGTTCATTTCCACCTGTTCCATCCGGTCGATTCGATAATGCGACAGCGCATCCCTTCCATCTGTATTGCAGATCAAGTAATACCAGCCTCCGCTAATGATCAAAAAATACGGGGATACTTTAAACACTTTATCTGTCAGTCTCCCATTTTTTCGATACCGAAATGATACTGTTCTTGATCTTTTAATCGCTTTCCCAATTTCAACTAAGTAATTATAGATAGACGCATTTTTTGTTCTCTTTATCCTTTCACGGTACTTCACAAATTCAAACCAGCTGCCAAAATATTTGCTGGCACATCGTTTCAACTTTTCAAGCAGCCTTTTGGCGCAATTATTATCTATCCCCGGAGAAAATAAAATGCTATCATGTAGCATGCGGATTTCTGTATCAGTAAACAATCGGCCATTCAGATAATAGGTTTTTATGTAACCGCCCGATTGATTTGGGTTTGCAACCGTTCTTTCACATATTTGCAATTCCTTTTGTCCATCTGGTTTCCATTGTGTTTCTTGAAAAAACAAGTTCAGCTGGCGAATATTTGATGAAACCAGTTTTTGTAATCCCAATCTTGTCATTCTTCTTTCTGCTTCAAAATCCTCTTCCAATCGATTGCAGATAAAATCCATAGTAACCATGTGATCCTTATCCGCGTGCTCCCATAAGATTCTAAGTATCAATAACGGAATCATCTTCTTACTAGTTGTTTTCCCCATATCTAATCTTCCCCCTTTTTGCTCAGAATTCAATCTTCCCATATGTAAAAGAAAAGAGGAATCATGTTTCTGACAACACGTTCCTCTCGAACCTTTACTGTTTACTCCAACATTAAATTTATTGGACGTTACTTAACTTTACTTTAATAAGAATTGCTGTATTCCATAACAATTGTCGACTATGTCATCACATAAATAATGCTTAATCTGCTCCGATAAGTGTACTGCATAACTTGGCTTACACCGATCCCATTCATCTATGAAAACTATAAAACGATTTCCCAGCGTCCATCAATGGCAACAGTGCCTGCACTTTCCTATGCCATTAGTAAATCATATAAATACACTAAATTCTTATTGCTAGGCAAAATATCTTCGTTTAAAGCCCGTATCAGATTTTCTGAATTCTGTCTGTCACTGCCTGATCTCTGCTCTGCCACCTATGATTAAACATCATGCCTTTTTATTATCCAAACAAACGATAACTATCATCTTTCTCTCCAAAAACAACAAAAGACTCAAGGCTCAAATAAATGAGCCAAGAGTCCCTGCCTATTTCATGTTATACATGACTAAACTTCCATTTTGTCCTGCAACATCATCAAGACGTCGTCTTATTCTGTTATGTTCGGCCTTTCTTTCCCCAACTCCTTACAGTAGCCTAACCTCCCATGTCATAAGGCGTCTCCTTTACTTCAGGATCCTTAATTCCTTCGTTCTGCTTATCCATAAAGGGACATCAACTCCTACGCTGAGTCTCTGCTCTGATGGAAATAAATCTGACTTGGCTCTCTATGTTTATGAAATTCTTCTGTTCCTTCCAGCTTTTGTATTGTCTGGGTGATTCGAAACGCCTTACATCGCCCACTTCAGCCAGAAATTCAGCCACCGTGATCACTCCTATACCTTTGATGGCAAGCATCTGCTCTCTTTCAGGTATCTTCCCTTCCTGCACAACTTTTCTATCGTCTCCATAACGGCATCAAACTGTGCCTTTTCGTACTCGTAATCCTCTAGCAACAGTTTCATTTAAACAAAATTTAGCAAAGAATATATTTTAAAATTATTCAAATAATGCAGTTCTTTCCACAAATGATCCTGTTCTAAATATTTACTTTTTACATAATCCAAAAGATTATTAAAAGGCTTTCGATTCAACATCGTATCATCTGTCATTCTGAATTCTTCTTTAACAACAGAAGTCTCTCCATTAACGAGCAGATAGTGTCGTTCTTCATAATCGTACTCTTTAAAATTTTTATGGATATTAGAATACTCCACTTGATAATAAAAGGAAAATTCCTCTGGAGGTACAGCCTCCGTATTTATCATCTCACAATGATTGTAATGCCCATTCCAACTTTCATAACTTCCACTCCAAACTGCATTAAAATCATCACCATTTTTCACGTTTTCGGATAAACACTTTTCTTTGTCAAGATTCTCAATTCCCAGTTCCTCTGAAAACCTATCTAAACAATCTCTGAGAACCTCCTTTACCTTCTCACAGGAATGATAAAATTTTGCATTATAATACACAAACTTACTATCCTGCACATTTACTGCATTTTGCCGATTAAGTGCCCTACCTTCAACAATGTTACTAGACACGGCATCCTGCACCGCTTCTACTGTTAAATCACAATACATTGTATTTAAAAATTCTTTCTCGTCATCTTTATCCAGCCAGCCGCCAGAAACGGCTTCTTCATATGCATTACGTATCGTATTTGATATTGCCGTGTCCAATTCAACATCAGAAATCTTTCCCTGATAAAAGGCAGTAAGATACTCTTTGCGCTGATCACTGTCTTTGACACTACATTGCAACAACTTACTTTCTTTTTCGCTGCATTGCCACCAGTGCTTTCCCGCTTTCTTTGAAGAATCTACCGTTTTCTCTCCTTTATTATTTACATTTGTAACTTGAGACTGTTCATAACTAACAATTAAATTATTTACTGATGGTATAGAAATCCCCATGCTTTTTTCCATTGTTGTATCCTCCTTTTCAACAAATTCCATGACCTTACATATATTAGTCACCAATTTCATAGTAAAATTCAACTTCAAATCCCGGTGTAATTGTAATTGCATCTTCAGAGTATGCTTCAATTTCCCAACGCCCTTTAAGATGCGTACTGACTGGACTATTTACACTCATTGTAAACTCACATGAGTTATAGAATCCGGTACAGGTATGCCAAACATTATAACTCTCCGTAAAATTGCGGACACGGAATTTTGTTATAGCAACTAGTTCATGTGGGCGCTTTCCACTATTATCCTTAGGAGTTATCCGTTTAACAAGTGCCGTATCTGGAACACTTCCATCTTGTAAATTGAAAGCCAATACATTCGAGAAACCTTTTTCTGGTATAGATAATGTTTTTCCTGCATAAAAAGTATCTATACGTGAATTTAATATCGGATCTCCTATAGCCAAATGATATGAATAATAGTCCTCTTCAAAATCATCTATTGAACCTACAGAATATACCTCCACAAAATAATCTTTTCCTATTTCCAATTTTTTCTTTAAACTGCCTTTCGCCTTTTGAACACACGAAAAGCCCCCCATCCATTCTATTCTTTGGGCATAGTCATCTCTCTTTGAATCATATTGTATCTTCTTATTCTCATTATAAATACAAAATCTCAAATTAGCTTTTCTAGTACATAGCGTAATTGTCTGACCCACATATTTAAAATGATAAAAATATCCTTTACCAATTTCTCCTGGTATGTACTCACCCAGAATAAGGTTACCACCTTTTTTCGTACTTTCTGAGTAAAAATCTTTGTACGGTTCTACATCAACAGAATTCTCTTTTCCACCTAATAATTCCCGTGAATTTTGAGCATTACCAGTTACCAATCTATACGAAGTGTCATTTTCATACTTAACTTGGTTCACTCTAATATTATATAGGTGTACCTTTGAATCCTCTCGAGGGTTATCAATTGTTATCCACCTTTTATAATTTACACGACTATTTTCATCACGCCATCCTATAAGTTTCTCATTGATTTTCTTTCCATTCTCATCAAATACATCAAAGCGAATTGCACTACGACCCGAAACTCTGACAAGCCCTATCAGAATCTGAGAACATGTCGAGAAATCAGCCTTCAAACCATATGTTGTATTGACGAAATCTTTATCCATAGCAATTTCACCAAGTTCTGTCATATTACCAATAGTATACGCTAACGCCTCACTTTCCTCACGATCTATTGCTTTATTTGTAATATATATAGTATCCCCAACTTCAACCGATGGTACATAAATTTCTGTACTGTTACCATCTGATACCACTTGTGCTAATATACTATTTTTCTCTTCACTATCATAAACGTAAATAACATCACCCTTTTGCGTATTTAAGATTGTTAGTTTTCCAACAGTATTTGCATCTTCTTCAATAACTCCTACTCTCATAAAAATTGATTCTTCTTCATAACTTGTTCCAGAAAACGAGCTTTCAGCGTAACCCGGGTATTTTAATGTAGTATATAAAGTACCTTTTTCTTCCCCCAACACCCTATTATTAGGAAACTCTATTCTTGCCCGATTGTTTTCTATGATTGTACTGCCAATCTTCACATATTCTTTTGTATTATCCTCTGTTGTTTGATACTGGTACACAGAAAAAACTGTCCCCTCCGGTATAGCCTTGTCTTCAGTATAACTAATCCAATCCGAGTAAATACCAGCATTGTTCTCAATTTCCACCTTTCCATTAAGAGTTGTACAACTTCTCGCTGTCGGCAGTTTCACCTCTGTTCGTTCACTTTCATAGCAACCTTTATTCTGTATTGTCACAAAAATACTTTCTGTACCCACTGGTAATTCAAACACTTCATTATCATTTACCTTCACATCCGTAGTCTCAGCATTCAGGTACACTTTCACAATATCATCAGCTGCCTTTTTAGGTACTCGCACTTTTACTTTACATTTTGATATATCTTCCCATATCAAATCGTTATCAATGACAACTTGACTTTCTCCTAACTTTGGACTGGTTTTTTCCCCTTCATATGAAACCGGGATCAAGTCTGACTCTCTTTTTGTAGGATATTTTACTGACACATACAAAGTTCCTGGTTCCAGTCCCAACTTATTACTCAAACTTACACTGTAGTTTTCTCCTTGCAATTTTGAATAAGACACTGTTCCACTATAAAGAACCGTCGACTTATCTTGATCTGCAAATATTTTCAAAGTAAGGTTGCTCTTATTATCCTCCTGCTCTGCATACTGCAATTCTTCAAAACAAAGCGAATCCCCCACATCGGCAATATAATTGTTTACATATATTTTTTTATATGCTATCTTTGATTTTGGTGCAGGAACCGGAACAATACGAATTGGAGCACATTCATATTTATCGGGAACACGCACAGTAACATATAATGCTTCATAATTCATAATATTCTTAATCGATATGCTGCCACTTGTGTTAATCGTAGCTGATGTAATTTTATTTGTTTTGTTTTCATCAGAATAAACTTCAAACTTAGTATTTGATTGGGCACCAGAAATCTCTAACAAGTCATTTCCTGTTTTATCAATAGCTTTTATAGATAAGTCTGGCAAATCCGTATTTTGCGAACCATAGCTCGTAATTCCTGCTTTTGGTATATTAATTTTTGTTTTTTGCTTACTATCATATTGGTTCGGTCGTTTTACCTGCAAATAAATGCAATCTACGCCTGCTGGATTTGCAAACCCCAATGTAACAGAGTCTGAAGTCGCAGAACAGGTTGCACTGGCCAATTGACTATATGAACCATTTGCTAATAACTTATATGCATATACAATATCCCCTGAACACAGCTTATTAAGTGTCACATATAGTTTTTCAGAAGTACCCGTATACTTGTTTACAATCAGAACATCCTCTTCGTTAATTATCGGACTATATTTTTCTTCTTCGTATAATATTGGAATCAACTCAGATTCTGTTTGAGTTGGATATTTGTAACTCAAATATGCAGTACCACTATTTTCTTTGAGTTTTTTCCCAATACTAACAGAATATGTCTTATTCCCTTGTAAATAACTATATGAAATTGTCCCTGAATACAATTTCTCTTTTTTGTCCTTATCTGCATACAAGGTAAAAGTAACATTTGTGTTCTTAAAATCATCTTCTGTATATTTCAAATTAGTAAATTTTATATAATCATTTGTGCCTGAATTATTCTCTAATATAACATTTCCATCCAATATCTGTGTTTTCTCTGCTAAAACTGGTGTGATTGGAATAACTGCGCTTTCATATTTATCTGGTGCTCTAAGAGTCACATAAACTGTACCATAACTCAAAATATTAGTAATACTAATACTTCCTTTCGTATTTATCGTCTGCGATTTTATTTTTTTGTCTTCGAAGCATCTGTATATAGTGTGACAACTGTACTAGTTCCAACTCCTGAAATTTCTACAACATCGTTACCCGTTTGATCCTTTGCCACAATTTTTACGTCTGGATAATCAGAATCTGCTTTACCAAAATCTGTAACTCCGGCTTCTGGGACAATTACCTCTTGTTTCTCTATACTTTCGTATTGATTTTTCTTTTTCTGAGTAAGATATAACTTATCAAGACCAGTGGTTCTTGTGTAATTTCCAGTTACCGTTCCTTTACTTCTACACAACAAACTTCCCAATTTCGTATAGGAACCGTTTGTTCCTTGCTTATAAACATAAATGTAATCTCCATTAGATAAATTATTAACTGTAACATATATTTTCTCGCTCGTTCCATTATATTTGTTTTCTATTACCACATTAGACATATCAAGAGGCGAACTTGTTTTCTCCTCCTCATAATCCAATTTAATTACTTCTGACTCTTCTTTTGATGTATATTTAAAGGTTAAATATACACTCCCAGCCTCTTTTCCCAAAATATTACCTATATTCCACGAATAATCTTTTCCCCTAAAATTTGTATAACCAATAGTGGATGATTTGAGTTTACTAAGTTTTTCTTTATCTTTATATAAAGTAATAGTACAATTAGTTGTTTTATCTTCTTCATTTATATAGTTAAGATTTTTGAATTGTATGTAGTCATTTACATTCGAGTTGTTTTCAACAACAATTCCGTCATAAGATATCTCTGTTTTTCCTGTAGTTGAAGCCTCTAATATTGGAGAATGTATATTCACCAAACTAAATATAAGTATCAAACATAATCCCCGTTTACATAATTTCTTCATCTTTTTTCCTCCATTTCTTACTTTAAATCCTATTTATAGTTTTTTACATTTATCTATTTCTACAAGTGAATTCGACAGATTTTTCTCCTATGTTAACCCTCGGTGCACGAACACTCCCTTTTAGTGCACGAAATCTATATAAGGAATTTTTTCATGTTCAAATGTACCCCGCCGACCTTCTCGTTTTGTAAACGACTTTCGCATTTTGAAAGTAGCATTCAAATTTTGTACCCCTATTTTCACTTTTGTTATGAGTTCCCCATTTTTTCAGAAGTTCTGGCATAAGGTTGATGTCTCTGGCGGCAGCCTTCTGACATCCTAACTTCTGTGTCAGTTCTTCCCCGTAATAAAAGTGGAATGCACTCCCGTTATCCGTGAATATCACCGGAAACAACCTTATGAAGTCTGATGGTCCCAACTTCTGATACAGTCCATCGTAAATGTCGATTACGGACTGTGATGTTTTTTCCGTTGCCTGCCAGTGCGCCCCCACTATAACACAAAAGGCAGGGGGAATCCTGCCCTCTGCCTTTGTACTGCCAATTTCACTGTCATCTGTTATTCTGTTTGTAACCGAGATTTCCTCTCAGGCGGGGATCTCAGTTTTCATTTGAAGAGATAAAAGGAAGATAAAAAACAGTTGCTTAAAAAGCCAAACAACTGTTTTTCAAATTAATGTTTCTTCAATATGTTGCCAACACGGAATATTGATAATTATCCAGATATTGTTTATACCACTCACTTCCATAATCAAAAGAAATATCCTGCCCCAGATCATGTAAACCAGCAGATGAGTATCCAATAGATAACACCATATCCGGCACATTTTGCCAGCCCCACTCTGCCACTTCCTGAATACAGCCACAGACAGCCTGTGCATAATCCTCTTTTGCCTCATACGGAAAAATTGGATCTTTCCATACTTCCTCACGGATCACCGTTTTTATATCTGTCCCATCTTCTGTGTAATATGTGCCATTCTCTTCCTTTAACTCATGCAATTGATAACCTGTGTATCTGTACACCTCTCTATAAGCCCAAGTTTTGTCAATACTCAATTTATTACTTATCTGAGTACTATGAGCACCATCCTGCTCCGAAAACCAGTTAATTTGCTGCCAAAGATGCTTTCCGTTTTCCCCTTGATTTAGTACAGATTCCATTTTCCCCTTGATTGCAGCATCCTCACAATCCACGGAAATGTAATAACTGTAAGGATCTACCCGAAAAATGTACTGTGAGGCTTCTCCTACTTCAATTTTATTTTTTGAAAAAATAAAATTGAGCTGTGCATCACACAACTGTCTATAGTAAGAAATTTGAGAAGCATTTATTTCATCATATTCAAGCGTCAAATTGTTTATCCGAAATACCGAGTCAAGCATATTCGCACCTACCACTTTTCCTCTTTTTAACATGGACATTTCATTTCGATACCCAATACTTCTTTCTTCTCTGGTTAAATCTGATGTAAACCACGGACAGGTAGGATCATAATACTTTCTCTCAATATAAAGTTCCGGGTCATCATGCTTCTTGGCTTCTTCTATCAATTTACTATATTTATCTGTAAGTATTTGATAGCACACTTCACCTGATGACACATAAGGACATTTCTGCCTAGAACGTGTAATCTCGTCACCCGCATTCTCAAGCGTTTTCTGGTTAGCCTCTCTTGCAGCTTCAAAATATGACGCAATATCAACAGTCTGGTCAAACTTAATATTCTCTGACTGACCATAAATCTGAGCTGTCTTTTGAATTTCCATTGCTTCCGAACTAATCGTTAAACAATCTCGTTTCGTAGCCACATTCTTTTGTGCACGCAGCCGCTTTTCGACATCCTTGTGCTCATTTTGAAAAAGTAATCGTAACACTGCTTCCTGTTGTTTCAGCCTGATTATATCTGTCATGACAGAGCCTCCTATTTATAGAGTTCATAATTTGTATCGGCTAAATCATATTCCCAATCTATTTCTATTGAAATATTTTTCATAGTTGATGATGCCGGAGATAATACATTATAGCAAAACATCCATTGCTGTTTTGCCGGAATCAAATCATCTGCAGATATGCCAAAATAACCACTGGACGCACTAGCTACTGTCGATTCATACCAAGTTCCTACCGAAGCTGGCATAATCTTGTGTCTTACATTCCCCTGGCTTGGAGACTGAGTACCTTTTGTTCTAACAGAAGAAACAATCGCATTAGGTGGTATAGATGTGTCGTTTGTAAGGTTTCGACTTAAAATCGTGGAGTCCGTTCCAGCATAATTAACTCCTGATGAAGTAGCAGGATTTCCACTGTTTCTTGCTGTACCAGAAAAATTAAATGTTCCATTACCCTTCCGAATTCTTTCATACATTGTAAGCTCAAAATAGAATACACCTATTGATGTTTCAGGTCTATGAAGATGAATGTAATATGTTTGAGTGGAAGAAGTGGTGTTATCAATATTAAACGCAACAAATTTTGTTCCCGTACTACTTTCTAATATCTCATCAGAAATATTTTTCCAATCAACTCTTGTATTATCTCTAAATAATTCAAAAGTAGCCTCTTCCATTCTATTGCTATAACTGCTGCGAAGATAAATTCTCTTGCCTGCACCTAAGGTAAACTTATACCACTTATCAGTTTCTTTCTCTTGAACAGTGGTTCCTACATTGGTATTATCATAATATGATCCCCAATTATATGCCTCTTCTTTTGTCGTGTATCCCCTCGTTATATTTGCCGCATTAGCTACTATAGCAGGTTTAATAACTGGAACTGCAGACAATACAAATACAAATGATAATACAACAGCTAAGACTTTTTTTGTAATTTTTTTCATAAATAAAGTTCCTCACTTTCTTAATTGTAATATTTTGTGTCGCTTACTATATATTGATTTTCTTCTTTTGTGACAACATTCTATTTTAATTCTTCTGGCAACTTAGGTTCATATGCTCTACCTGAACACTGGCAATTTGCAAATATCATTGCCACTACTGCCATTACACTAAATACTAAATTAGAGCATTTAGTTAAGAATGCTTTCTTTATTTTCACATCGCCACCCCCCTTTCTACTACAAGTTAGAAATCTCATTTTACTATATAAGCAAACTATGCTTACTTTTACAAATGATAATATATTTGTTTTTATTCTACGTCAATATATCGTGCACGAATCCCCCTTATCAGTTCCTGAATTACTGAATTCTCGATATGCGTAATTTGACATTTTGTCCTTATTATGATAGGATAATATTCAATTTATTTTTAGCGACATTATATTGGGAGGCTTTATGTTGTCAATTTATCTTTGGGAAATATTTGTAAACATCATAGAAAATACGATCGTTGCTTATTTACTGTTTCATCGTCTCACATTAAGAAATTCTAAGTATTATATAGCACTGTTTACTAGTTTTGTGCTTTTTTCAAGCATCTTAGTTTCTTATTGCAATTTTTATCAAATCAACACTACTGCAACTCTGCTCGCCCTTTTTCTTTTTCGAATGATATTTATATTTCTATGTTTTAGAAATACATTCTCTGAAAAAACTTTTACCTGCTGCCTTCCAAGTTTTATGAGTATATTCGCAGATCAGATTACATATACAATTGCGCTTATCGTTTCTGCCAGTAACCTTTCTTCTTTTGACTTTTTAGGTGATAATCGTGTCGTATCAACCTTGCTGTTTTTGTTATTTATATTCCTTTTCATGATTGCTTTCTTGCATATCCTGAATGACATTTCTTCTTTACCAAAAAAATTTGATGTTTTTGTGGTAATAACTACTGTTATTGCCTTATTTGTGTCCACGTTTTTCCTGAATATAATCGTTGAACTTGATACTGACAAATTACCTATGAAATACCGGATACAACTTAACAGCATCAGCATTTTTATTCTTTTCGTTTTCCTCGCTATGTTATTTCTAATCCAAATTATCAGTAAATCATATCAAGAAAACATTAAATTGGCAGAACAAATACATATGTATGAAAAAAATAGAGAACGAAGCACAACTATTCTCCAATCCGCAAAGAGTCTGCAAAAATGGAAACACGACTACTCGAACCATTTAGCCGTGATCCATGAACTAATCAAAGCAGGGTCCTATCACCAACTCAGCCAATATGTATCCGAGCAACGCGAGTCCCTCCCGCAATCTTTCCCAATTGTAAGTACAGGTCATCCTGTCATTGATGCAATTTTAACCAATAAGTACGCGATTGCACAGTCAGAGCATATATCGTTTATGTATTCTGTTATTCTCCCTGAGCATTTTCCTATCAATGATATTGAAATCACGGGGATTTTAGGCAATCTCCTAGACAATTCAATAGAGGCCTGTACCAAGATAGAACGAAAGACGAATACCCATCCTCAAATCAAGGTTTTTCTTAAACCACAGCGAAGCATGTATCATATTCATGTAGAGAATAGTTCCTCTGGAAACTATCGATACAAGCTTAATGGTCAACTGGACAGCACAAAAACAGATCAGAAAAATCATGGTAAAGGTTTGACAAATGTTAGAGAAATTGCCGAAAGAAATTCAGGTTTTTGCAATATAACAGCCGAAAAAGATTCTTTTACTGCTGATGTATATATTCCATTACTTACAGAGAGGGGTAAATCATTATGAAATTAAATGTAACAATTTTAGAAGATGAAGCAACTCATGCTGCGCAATTAAAACAATTGCTGGAAAAGTGGGGTAAACAAAATAATATTTCCACATCTATACGTCACTATTTTAATGACAAGGATTTTTCAGAAAAAGAATATGACGAAGACGAACTTTTTTTTATTGACATTGAATTAGGATCGGCAAATGGAATGGACATTGCAAAACAATTACGAAAGGATGGGTTTTGCGGTAATATCATTTTCTTGACTGCTTTTTCCGAATATGTCTTTGACGGGTATCATGTTCAGGCTTTCGATTATTTGTTAAAGCCAATTAGCCAAGGCAAACTTGAACAATGTATGAAACCCATTTTAAGAAACATGCAGGGATCTTATCACGTGTACAAAACAAAAACTGAAACAGTAAAAATACCATACAACAAAATATTGGCATTTACCTCTTTTCGGCACTATGTAGATATAATAACCCAACCAAATGATAATCAGACTTTTTTTCGTCAAAAAATCACATTAAAAAATCTGCAAAATCAACTACCTAAAGAATTTGTCCGTTGCCATCGAACAGTTATTGTCAATATGAATAAAGTTATGCGATTAACCAATAAAGACATCACACTTTCCGACAATTCTATTTATCCTGTGTCCGAAAGCTATTTGGAGCATGTTCGTGAAGTCTTTTCAACGCTACTTGATATATAACAGGAGGAAAAACTATGATACATAATATCGCCATAAAAATAGTGGATTCCTTATCAAAATACGGTTCAGCTCAAAAAAAACGCGACGTATACATTTATGGGACCGAATGTTTCATTAATGAAACCATAGGCAATTTTTTATTATTTGGCATTGCAATACCACTACATCAGGGATGGCCCGTATTCATATGGCTCATTTCTTTTTTGTCCATCCGCATTCATCTGGGTGGTTATCATGCTCCCCATCATTGGTTATGTTTGGTCATCAGTACATTTGTTGGTATTAGTAGTATTTTTTTTAACTGGATTTGGAATTCAATAAGCGGTTACTCCATTTTAATTCTTTTCTTCTGTGATGCTTATATCCTTTTTACAAAAGCGGTAATTCATGAAAATCATCCAATGACACAAAAAAAACTGCGCCGAGAACGATTTCTATTGCTAATCAATACTTTTTTAATAAATACTATAGTCCTTGCATCTTTGTTGACACAAAAAAGCTGGTATCCACCCATTTTGTCTGGTATATTTTGTTCTGTAGTAATGTCTATAATAGCAAAATTCCAAAAACAAACCAGACAATGATTTAATATCTCACACCTTGCCCCGTTTATTCTCTCTTTTCGCATATTGGGGAGAACGATTTACATTCTACTTATTTTATCGGTCTATATTGCAAATATGTTATATTTATTTAACAAATAACCTTTCACTTCCCTTTCATCTCCAACCACATCGCCTTTTTCTGCAGTACCTGTCCTTCCTCTATCTCCAGGTGGATGATTGACTTTGTCACTTCTTCCGGAGCCTGTACCTGCAGCAGATCTCTTATCACATTTCTTCGTATCTCACCGATCCACTCGGAAGCATAGATGTCAAGAAGCGTCAGCGAATCAAAGTTTTCTACAAACCACGCTTTCCGCTCCCTCCCGTTGTTTCTCCGTATGAAGGGCTTACTGTATCATACCGGCAGTGATGGTCGGCTCTCCTGCCTTTCTCTTTTATCGTCCGGAGTAGAACGAATCTTCTTTTCCATCTCATCCAGATCCATCATCATAAACGAAAAAGCATCCAGTTCATACAGCCTGATATTTTCATTTTTGTCTTTCTGCAGCTTCAGATAATTTAAGGATTCTTCACCGAGAAATTCGCACTCTTCCATCGGTTTTTTCTATTTTTTTGCTGCTCTTTGGGATTAAAAATGCCACACTTTTTGACTTCTAAGTACTGTTCATGCTCCCACGAAAAACACTTTTTATCCCGGATCAGATTTTTTTGTCTTCATCAATTCCAGTTCCAAACTCATCCAACGAAATGTCATTGGATGAAAAGATTTTCAACAGTTCTTCATTATCAAACTTTATGAAATAGTGTCCTTTTCTTTAACGCCATATCCATTAACAAAATATCCTCAATTTGAATACAATTTTTGTGACTAAATATCAAATTAATGGACTTAAAAATACCTGCTTTATAAACCTCTCGTTTTGAATCAAAAGAGGTAATGCATCATTAAGTTCTTTACGAGTCTTTTTTATACGCTGATAAATCCCCCTCCATCTGAAGTGTTGACACACCATAAAGATTCCCAATATCATCAAATACCTTTTCAATTTGCTTCCCGACATTATTTATTTCTTTATTTAAGTGTCTATATATTTCTGTTTTAATAATTTCTGGTACAACAAGCTTTATTTCATCAAAACCCAGCAATTTCACAAATTTATTCAATAATTTGTTCTTAATTTGATTTCTCTGATCAACAACCATATCTAATTATATTAGCATCTAAAAACCATAGTACATAAATCAAATCTCCTCTCCTCGTATTTTTTATAACTTCTTCTACAAAAGTAATATCTATAATTGTCCTCATGCCATTGTAATAATCAGTAAAATTTTCCTATTTCTTCTAGCAACTTTCCAATATCATGATTTTCATGTACATAATCCATATATATTGTTCTACCTGATTTCAAATATAATAACCATCCTTGCAAACACATAGTGTATTCATCATTCAAGTCTGTTAAATCAGCATATTTCCCAACATAATTATTATATGCACAATATTCTTCAATTGCTACAGGATACAAATGTGGATAGACACATTCTTCTATAAGTTTCACATACCCGTCTGCATCAATGACTAGTTTGTTATTCTTTGAATCGTCTCCATTTCTCAATTGTACTTCCAATTCCTCATATGTAAATAGATGACTTGGTTTACCTAATCGCTGTATCTCAATATTAAATATCTGTTCATATCCAATATCAAATTTAACCCCTGCCTCTTCACATTGTTTCTTAACAAAATTTTGCAGTTCATCAACTAATTTTATAGCAACATTTTTGTGATAAACTAAACATCTCTTAATATTTTCTGTTTCACATTGAAATTTTCCATTCTCACAAAAATATTTGCTTTCATAATAGTTATTTTCTAATCCATACTTTATACAATAACCAATATTATCATCTTGACTTCTTATTGCATTCACTATATTTTCAGAAAAATCCCATTGTTTTATATTTTCAATTACAAACACCTTACATTTTTCGTACTTCTCTATTTGTTTTTTCCTCTCTGCCTCCTTTTCAATAGAATTTTCTATTGATGCAAATGGATTCTTATTTGCCAATCTCCTAAATATTTCATATGGAAATATTAATCTACATCGCCTTAGCTTCAGGATATAATTTCTAAACTCCTCTGCTGTCATTTTACTATGTCTAGCATCATATGTTCCGTTGATATCATTATATACAGATGTTTTGGCAAAGATAACAAAACTCCCCTTTAAATACCTATGTACAATTCTGTAGCCCTTTGGTAAAGGTGTACCATCCTCATAATAACCATAGTTTCCACACTTCCATGAAATATAATGTCCCGATACATCTTCCGTCAAACTTTCATATATTTGACCATCACCGATTTCAAAAATAGGCTCCAGTTCATCTAATTCTAATCGAAAATAACTCCATATATAATCTTTCTCAATATTCTCAGCATATAAACATTTAGGCTTAATAATTACATTACCCAAAGATTTTATACAAATACACCCCTCTTCTCCTGTTGTTTCTGCAGATTCAAAATCTTCGCCACCACCACTCGGAACAAACATGTGATTTATATTTGGCATCCTTCCAAGAAAATTTAATACTGTAATAATGTCATCAATATTGCTCCATTTAGCTGAATCTGGTACAATTTTCCCAAACAAAGTATTTTGGATAAATTTCCACTGACTTAAATTACTTTTTTCAAAATCCGCTCTTATTTCCAACCATTCTTTAAGTCGTTTTGCAAACTGTTCCATTGTTGGTCGAAGTTTAGGTTCCTCACGTGTAGAATCATATAACAAATCTTCTAATTCGACAATATGCTCCCCTTTTAAAATTCCTGACAATCCCATCAGTTTGCTCTCTGCATCATATGTTCCATCAAATCCTGTTTCATTCCGTGTCAAAAGCATCCATAAAGTTTTTGCTAAAGAATACACATCTGCTTTTTTACCATCTGAATTTTTTGCATTCCTTTTCATTTCTGGAGCAATCGTTGTCTTTGCCCCAACTGACTCTTTTATCTTAGTCAAATCTTCCTTTTCTGGGTAATCAACCAGTCCGAAATCTCCAAAGCAGTATCCACCCCTATAAAAATATATATTACTCGGCTTAATGTCCCTATGAACTATTCCTTTTTTATGCAACTCATTCATTACGTTTGCCAATTCAATTACACAATTTACAATTTGTTCTACTGATTCCTGTCCTGTAAACTTTTTTGCAATCGGCTCTGCAATTGGCATTGCATACCAATACTTCTTTTTATTTTTTTCATCTGGCAGTCCAGCATCAAAAATTGGAATTATTCCTTTAACTGAATCCTGTATTTTTTGCACTAATCGTGTTTCTATACAAAACCGGTCTTTTTTTTCTTCAAAAAATCTTCCTCCAGTCTTTAATTCCTTAAGTGCTACCATTCTCTCTGTTTTTACATTCTTTGCCAAATAAACATTTGCATTTCCTCCGCTCCCTATCGGTTCAAAATTTTCTATTTTATAGTCTGAATATGCCATACTCTTTTCTCCTTTTGCAAAAAACACCTTAACACATTACCATAATATATTTATTCATTTAACGTATTGCTAATTAAAAAAACAAACTCTATAACACTTAATGCGTTAAACAACTGTATACACTCATAACGTTCAATCACTCTGCAACTCTTTCCATGTAAAAGCCAATTTCGATTAATATAAGGCGGTTCTACTCCATTTCCAAACGAATATTCCCCATCTACAAACAATCGATTCAAAAATTCAATAATTGAAGGATACATATCCAAAAATAAAAATCTCTTTGTAAAAAAAGAATCTGTCTTATTAAATTCTGTCTGTAGATGCTCTTCAAATCCTTCCATTGAATACTTTTGTTTATATCTAGTTCCCTTAGGATAATTCATCAACTCATTTGTTCTTGTTTCTATTATTGCTACTAAATACATTGCTGATGTCATATAATCTTCTTGTTCAAAGTAGTACCTTGCTTTAGAAAAATATCTTTGATTAGGAGCTTCACAATATTTATGTTCTAAACTTTGAAAAATATTATCTAAAATGCAACCATTATTCCCCTCAAAATAAGAACTAATCTTAATATCTTCCTGATTGGATAAAAGATTATACCATTCGTTAACTTCTTTGGGATTGGAATGTTCTGAAACAACCCAACCAGCTCGTCCTAATTTTTTACATACTTCCATTTCATATGAATATTTTTCTTCAAATTCCGTTTGTGATAGTTTCTCACTTGCTTTTGTCTCAGCAATAAAATTCTTCATATCATCATTAAAAAATTGAAGAAATTTACTTTCTGTTACATTTTTTAAAACTAAACTAAATTGCCTTAGTGGAGCATTCAAGCTTTCAAGCTGTTCTTTATCAAAATTACAAGCAAGCGAATCTCCTAATTCTTTTAACAATTCTGATATTCTATCCTGGTAAAATCCCATTTCTACCTTCCCTTTCTTAATATGCATCCATCAAACATTACACATTATTTTTATAGTAATAAATTGTATACAATTTTGCCACCGTCAATTTTTACATTATCAAACAATAATGAAAGAAACACAAAACACCTCCCACATTCTCCAGCCTTAACATTCCATACTCTTTCTCTGTAACGCCCTCTATCTGTATTCCTTGCAAAGCACTCAAGATTCCGATAGTACATAACCATTCTACTTATTTTATCGGTCTATATTGCAAATATGTTATATTTATCTAACACATAAGCCTGAATATTGCGCTTTCACTTCCCTTCCATCTCCATCCACATCTTCTTTTTCTGCAGTACCTGTCCTTCCTCTATCTCCGGGCGGATGATTGACCTTATTACTTCTTCCGAAGCCTCTGCCTGCAGCAGATCTCTTATCACATTTCTTCGTATCTCACCGATCCACTCGGAAGCATAAATGTCAAGAAGTGTCAGCGAATCAAAATTTTCTACAAACCACGCTTTCCGTTCCGCTTCCTCCCGTTCTTTCTCGGCATGAAGAGCTGACTGTATCATGCCGGCACTGATTGTCGGCTCTCCTGCATGCCCCTTTTTATCATTCGGAGTAGAATGAATCTTCTTTTCCATCTCATCCAGATCCATCATCATAAACGAAAAAGCATCCAGTGCATACAACCGGATATTTTCATTTTTGTCTTTCTGCAACTTCAGATAATTTAAGGATTCTTCGTCAAGAAATTCACATTCTTCCATCGGCTTTTGCTGTTTTTCTTGCTGCTCTTTGGGATTAAAAATGCCACACTTTCTTGCTTCTAAGTATTGTTCATGCTCCCACGGAAACCACTTTTTATCACGGATCGGATTTTCCCCACGCACAAAGATAATACATTCATCATCCGGTAAAAGACGCAGCTCATACTCTAACATTAGCTCTCTGCCGAGTACATCATAATTCTGACTGTATGAGCCACTGGAGCCTTTGCTTTCCCCACTCGTTCGTTTATCAATCGTCCACTTACCAAGCAACTTTGATACATACTCGTAGGTACTTGCCTCATTTCCGCCAAGATAGATAAAAGTATCGCAGTTACCCACGATTCCCTCCCATGCACCATCCGCAAACAGTGTTTTTAACTGTGCCAGGGACTGTAAAATCGGTACACAGTACACACCTCGGCTTCGGCAGGTTGCAAGAATCTTATCAAAGTTGTTCGGCATCTTGATATTTGCCATTTCATCCAGCCAGAAGCCAACATCCATCGGCAGCTTTCCGCCAAAGAATCTTGCCTGACGGTACAACTCCTGAAAAAGCAGGGTATAAACCATGCCCGGCACGAAGTTAAAGGTATCATCGTCATCCGGGATAATGATAAACAGATTGCTTTTTGTTTTCTTGTCTCCGTCAATTCCGGTGCCAAACTCATCCAACGGAATGTCATTGGATGAAAAGATTTCCAACAGTTCTTCATTATCGAAAGGCTGCATACGGGCATTTACGGTCATAATAACGGAACGGATCGTTTCATCCGGACCTCCCCGGTACCTCTGATAGGCTTTTACCGCCGGATGATCCGGCTTCTTTTTTGCCAGTTCTTCCATACGCAGATCCAGTTTCGGCGGTGTGTCCGCATCCACAAACTGAGCCTCATCTAACAGATATAAAATCGTTTTCCAGTTTTTCTGCAACAATTCCGCCCGCCCCCTTTTCTGGTTATATACTCCCTTGGGACATTCCATCCAGACATAGAGGAAAAGACTCTCCAGAAACATTCGTTCCGCCTTCTCCCAAAATGGGTCTGCACTTGAATTTTTAATGTTTGGGGAGTTTGTATTCTGTATCAGATTCGTTACCAGTTTGGTCACATCACTTTTACTGCGGATGTAGAGAAACGGATTAAAGTGCATACTTTTTTCCATTTCACACAAATTCAATGTATATACTCTGGTATCTCTCTGCCCTGACAGCCATGCTCCCAGTTCTTCGACAAGACTTCCCTTTGGATCAGTATAAATATTGCAGTCATGTAGGGACAGTAAATTGGGTGTCAGGAAAAAAGCAGTCTTACCGGCACCACTTCCACCAACGACAAACACATTGTTATTGCGAAGAGTATCGGAATCATACCGAAATCGTACATTCTGTGACAGCACTTTATTTTCCGGTGACAAATCCCCTTCCCCGTCTGCTGTCTTTGCCGCATATTTTTCATTAAACTCCCGCACCTCGCCCCACTTGGCAGAGCCAAATTCATTACCCGGCATACGGTTATGGTCACTTCTGCTATACGCTGTGAAACTTAAAACCATCCATAAAAGTCCGCCGACAAACACCATACTGAGACTTTTATCGTTATATATCTTCAGAGGATGTAACAGGCACCAGACAATCTGTTCCTTCAGTTTCGTCATTTCCACATCTATGATATACAATCCGCTTAAACAGTAAAATAAATAAAGTGTGGGCAACAACAATGCCACACACACTCGTAATAAACTCTGCAGTCTTCGTTTTCTCATATCACCGGCAACATGGGTTGCACGGCTTTTTCCTTTTTGTTTTCTCACCAGAATCACCTCTACAATTTCTTATTCTTCGGAGTGCTGACAGATTTTTGCAGCAACCTCTTTTCCAAAGATGGACTGTCTGTATTCCACTTGCCCCGCTGATGTTTCAAGCATTCTGTCGCAATCTCTTCATTTTTCTTTACATACTTTCGCAGCTCCTTTCCATTCGGATCCAGTTCTGTGATCTCTGACATATCCGATCGTTTCAAATAAGCGAGCAACCGCTTTCCGTCATCCGATAAGCTGGTTGCCTCTTTGTCCAGACAGATACACCGCACGAAATCCTTTGATTCCTGCTGTTCTTTCGGCAGATTGGCAATATACAGATTTGGAGATTCTGCCACCATCTGTGTCTCCATATCAAAGGGAACCGGAATATACTCCGGACTTTGGTATCGCTCTTTCATCTTTTCAAGGGACAGCACTTTTTCCACTGTTTTCTCTGAAACTAAATCATGACCACCAGCTCAGCTGGTGGTTTCCTCTGC
>ULWT01032386.1_pt1 | contig 25457 bp, 21 predicted proteins | sample 1960611 | NCBI WGS metagenome assembly ULWT01 (sample SAMEA4835819, study PRJEB28245) | human gut metagenome | biome: gut microbiome; material: fecal sample | place: Denmark | collected 2008
GTGAGCATTATCGCCCAGATAATGTGATTTCAAAAGCGAGATTTGCGACGCAATTTTGCGACCTTTTGAGTTTTTGGCAAAACCTTACTCGGTTACGTACGCCAAAGTACGCGCCCTCGTAAGAACTTGCCAAGAAACATCAAAATCTCATCAAAATTCTGACTTTTTAGGGGAGTAATTAGAGAAAATATTATTTTGCGTACGAAGTACTTATGTCATTGCGACGCATCTCCCGGAAGGGCTACCTTATAAAAGAGAAGTTTATTTTTTAACTAAATCTTAACTTCGGATTAAAGTAATCTTTAACTTGCGCGGTTATGATTAAGCCATAAAGTTTCATAACATAATTTTCTCCCATTATTGAGAAGGGGCGTCCAAAGCGGACGCTCTTTTTCTTTTGACGCGTGCGGGCAATAAAGTTGCCTTTTTTGTAATTGCATATTATAATAGACAGATATAAGAGGATTCGAAATCGACCGTATGTTTTTATTGCTTGCGTTAATTTATCTTATTTTCATATCGCTGGGGCTTCCCGATTCGCTTTTCGGCGCGGCGTGGCCGGTCATGCACGTTGACTTCAACGTGAACGAAAGTTTCGCAAGCATATATATGATAATCACCGCGGTCGGCTCGGGCGGCGTAAGTTTTATTGCAGGGCCGCTGATCAGAAAATTCGGTACGGGCAAAGTAACGGTGGTGTCGATTTTGCTTACCGCCGTCGGCATGCTTGTCATCGGTTTTTCGGTGCATATCGCGATGGCGATTTGCGGTTCCATACTTATGGGGTTTGGCGCGGGCGCAATCGACACGGGGCTCAACAACTATGTTTCGACGCATTATAAGGCGCGGCATATGAACTGGTTGCACGCGTTCTGGGGCGTGGGCGTTACGTTAAGTCCGATAATCATGGGCGCGTTTCTGGATATGAACAACAACTGGCGCGGCGGATACAGATGCGTGTCGTGCATACAGTTCGCGATATTCGCGGCTTCGCTTTTTTCGTTGCCGCTTTTTAAGAAGTACGAACACTCCGTGACGGTTGAAACGCTTGTCGGGGCGGCGCCCGACGAAAGCGAAGAAGAAAACGAAAATACGACGAAAAAACAGGCGGAAGAAGACGGCGAAAAGCCGAAAAAGAAGAAGCCTGCAATTTTTGAAATATTGAAAATCAAGGGCGTGGCGTGGGCGGTTTTGTCGCTTGGCATGTACACTTCGATGGAATTTCTGATCGGCACGTGGGGCGCAAGTTACGCCGTCAACACAAAGGGCGTATCGCCCGCAGACGCCGCTCGCTGGGTGTCGCTGTATTTCGGCGGAATTATGGCAGGAAGGGTAATCAGCGGGTTTATCTCTTATAAATTTGACGATAAAGTCCTTATTCGGTTGGGAATTGTCGTCATGACAATCGGAATGATCGTGTTTGCGTTGCCCATCGGGAAATACTCGCTTGCGGGGCTTCTGCTCATCGGCACGGGCTTTGGTCCGGTGTTCCCGTCGACGATACACGCAGTACCGTTCAGGTTCGGCACGAAGTATTCCGCGGACATTACGGGAATACAGATGGGCGGCTCTTACGCAATCGGCTGGGCGGTGCAGCTCACGTTCGGATTCGTCGCGCAAAAGGTCGGTTTTTTGTTCATGCCATACTTACTGCTTGCGTTTGCGGCGGCGCTGCTTATCGTAAGCGAAATCACGAACAAAGTCACCGCAAAACACAAAGTCGCGGCGGAGCAAATATCGTAAAAAATGAAACAGCGCGTTAAGAAATCGTTGATAATCGTTGCAATCGGCGTGGTGGTAAACGTCGCGCTTGCGCTCATCAAAATGTACGTCGGTCTTTCAAGCAACAGTCTTTGCATAATGCTTGACGCGATCAACAACTTTTTTGACATTTTGACGGCGATAGTGGCAGGGGTAGCGTTTTGCACGCTTCTTATCCCGCGCAGCGAAAAGGCGCCGTACGGCTACGGCAGGACGGAGTATCTTGCGGGGTTTATCGTCGCGGCGACTTCGGTCGTGGTCGGCGGGCTGTTTCTGATAAGGTCGCTTAACCGCATGGCGATGCCCGAGCCGGTATGGTTCGGTGTAAAAAGTTGCATATTGATATCGGTGACCGTGCCGGTAAAACTCGGATTGGGGCTTACCTACTATTTTGCCGACAAGAAGATGAAGTCGCCTGCGCTCAAAGCCTTGGCGATTGACAGTTTTATGGACGTCGGCATAACGGTGACTTCGGTGGTGTCGTTTGCGGTGTCTGCTCGCATCGACTACGCCGCGGACGCGATTGTTGGCATCGTCATAAGCATTGCGGTTATCGTATTTGCGATAAAGGCAGTCAGGGACAACATAAAGGCGGTTGTGTCGGGTGACGGCGCAAACGACGAGAAAGAAGCGATATACAAAGAGTGCGAAAAGGTCGGCGTGACCGTTGTGAAAACCGAACTTCACGATTACGGTTACGGCGCAAAAATCGGCGTCGTTATCGTGAAAAACGGCGACGAAAACGTATTTTCCGACATTTCCCGAAAAGTTCGCGAACAAACGGGTGCGGAAATTAAATTTATCATTGAAAATAACGGCGAAAACGCCGAGGAACAAAACAACTGAGGTGAAGATATGAGAAAGAAGAAATGCGACGAAACGAACGACGTTTCTTTCAGCGTGGAAACAACCGAATTCGGCACGCGTGAAAAGAGAAAGAAAGAGAAAAAGGTCCTTTCGCCCGAAGAAAAGAAAAAGCGTACGATAAAAGCGCTGATTATCACGGCAAGCGTCGTGCTTGTCCTTGCGATATTCTTTGGCGGTTGCGCGATAAGTTCGGCTGTCGGCACGAAGTCGCTTATCAAGCAAGGGCAGAGTTTTGACAAAGTCGAATATACCGAGCATTCGCAACTTGTCCCGACGTTTGACGAAAGCCTCGGATACTACGTATTTACGAAGGAAGACGGCCGCGACTTCAAGGTGTTGCAGTTCACCGACGTCCATATCGGCGGCGGCGCGTTTTCGCACAAAAAGGACGCGTGGGCAATGAACGCTGTCGCGACGATGATAAGGAAAGAACAACCCGACTTTGTCGTGGTCACGGGCGATATCGCGTACCCCGTACCTTTCCAGTCGGGCACGTTCAACAACAAAAACGCCACGATGATTTTCGCGGAAATGATGGAAACCCTCGGCGTGTACTGGACGTTCGCGTTCGGCAACCACGACACCGAATATTACAGTCGTTATTCGCGCGTGGATATCTGCAACTATTATAAGGAAAGAAATTTCAAGTACTGCTTGTTTGACACGGGCGTTTGCGACGAAAAGGACTATATCGGCGAAGACGCAATGGGCTTCGGCAATAATATGTTCGTGGTCAAAAATTCGGACGGCAGCATCAATCAGGCGCTCGTAACGTTCGACAGCCACAGCTACATCGACGGCGACTACTTCGGCGCGGCGTGGAAATACGACAATATCCACCAGTGCCAGGTCGATTGGTATACGAAAGAAATCCAAAAACTTAAAGCGGCAAACAACAATAAAGCCGTCAACAACCTTGTGTTCTTCCACATTCCGCTGCGCGAATACCGCGACGCTTGGGCGAACGTAATCGACAAAATCGGCAACGATAAAGACCCGCAAGCCGGCGATATTTTTGAGTCCGAACGCGGCACGACCGAGTTTATCTACGGCACGATGGGCGAGTCCGACAAAAACAAAAACGGTCAGCGCACATACGGCGTCTTCTGCGGAATGCGTACGGACGAACTGTTCGAGGCAGGGCTTGAAAACGATATGCAGGGCGTCTTCTGCGGTCACGACCACTACAACAACTTTTCCGTAAACTACACGCCGAAGGGCGCAACCCGCTCCATTCGTCTGACGTACGGCATGTCCATCGACTACCTCGCTTACCCGGGAATTTACAGGAGACACGGTCAACGCGGCTGCACGGTCATCTCGCTTAAAGGCGACAAGCCCGACGAAATCTCCTTCGACTGCGCCCCCATGAACTACTATGATGACTACGGCGTGCGTCCCGAAAAACCCGAAAGGAAGAAATAACTTTTCCCTCAATTCCAGACTACAAAAAGGCTTGCCACGCGGCAAGCCTTTTTCATTGCGTTGTTCGGCGTGCCGATGTCATAAACCCGAGAGCAAAAACACGCACAGGAACGAAAATATTGACTTTAATATTTTTTCGTAGTATAGTTAAATATATCAATTAGATTATTCGAGGAACATCCGTCTAATTAAAGTTTCATCGATCTGGAGGGGAAAGTGAAAAAACATTTGATAGTTGTTTTAATTTTTATTTGTGTAGCGTGGAGCGCATTTCTTCTAACGGGTTGTAATTCCAAAGACAGTGCCAATCAATATGAAATTAATTTTGTGGTAGATAATAATTTTTACGCAAAAACAAATGTTAGCAACGGCACTATTGAAAAGATGCCAAGCGATCCCCAAAAAGAAAAATACATATTTCAGGGTTGGTATTTCGACAACAACCAATGGAATAAACCTTTAACACAGCAGGCAATATTAGATTTACCGATTACAAATGATAAAACGATAAACGTGTATGCTTATTTTGTCGCGTACAATTGTAACGCTGACGGAAAAGAGCATAGTTTGATTGAAACAACGTCTGTAAAAGCAACTTGCACGCAAAACGGAAGTAAAACTTACGTTTGCACCGCATGTGATTATTCGTATAGCCAAGTTATTTATGCAACCGGACACAACTGCAAAAAAACTATAACTAAGGAAGCGACCTGCACCGAAAACGGCACTGCTCATTTTGTCTGCGAAAACTGTGGTTATGCGTACAACGAAAAGATTAATGCAGTAGGCCATAATTTGGGCGCCCTAGTTGTTACAACGTCTGCGAAATGTAAACAGGACGGGGAGGGATATCGTCATTGTTCAAGATGTGGAGAAGATATAATAGAAAGCATTCCTCAGACCAATCACAAACTAGACAGCACCAAACATTGTATAAATGATGGTTGCGAGTACTTTGAAATGTTCAATTGTTCCGTAGTCGTTACATCTCAATTCGGCACGTTTACAAAAGATTTATCTTTAGAGTATGGTAAACCGTTTTATGTTTCACCTGAAAGCTACGGGGTAGAACAACTCAAATTTTTGGGATATTATAATGGAGAAGAAAAGGTTTCCGATGAAAAAGGAAACTTTAATGCTGTATTTCAAGGACAAAAATCATTATCTGTAACAGCAAAATATTACTTTGCCGTTACAAAAACGGACGATTTGATTGCATTACAAGATAATTCATTCCTTGCGACCTATTTTACGAATCAGAAACATACAGAGCCCCTTAAAGTTGAAATCGAAAACGAGATTGATTTCAAAAATGTGAATTGGCAACCCATTACGATTAACGGATATATTGATCTTAACGGAAAAAATCATACACTGAAGAATTACTATTCTACTAGCGGAGGATTGTTTACAACTGTTGGAAAGACATATGTCAATTCGACAACAATTAAAAATATAATATTTGAAACCGCCAATCTCAACATCGAAAACTTATCTGCTGATAATGTAGGTAAATATTCCGAAATGTATACGATAGGTATACTTGCAAGTAGAATAACAGGAGCTATCGAAGGAATTACTATTAAAAGCGGAACAATAAGGGTTGAATATAATGGCGACTTAGACTTATTGGTAGCAGGTATTTGTGGAAGAGTTAATTCAATTATCAACTGTACAAACCATGCTACAATTACAACAAATACTGCTGTAGCAGGAGGAATAACAGTAAGTGCAGATTCGGTTGTGGGATGCAAAAATTATGGAATAATTACGACAGGAGATTATATCGTTTCTGCGATGATCAACAGCGCGTATTCAAATTCTTATGGAACCTCAGGTATAGTTTGCGAAGCAACATCTATCGAGAGATGTATCAACTATGCCAATCTAACATGCAAAAGGCTAAATATAGCCGGTATTTCAATCACGGCAAAACAAATTACTGAATGCAGTAACTTTGGCGATATTACTGCCACCAATGGAAGTGCTGCCGGCATTTCCTATCTATGTACCAACTACGACATAGAAAAAGCGTGCGTTGATAGATGTTCAAATCACGGAAATATTACAGGGATAGAATATGTCGCGGGTATCGTTTGTAGCAGCTTAGGAATCGCAAATAGTTATAATGTTGGGGATATAATATCTAAAACGGGCTACGCTGGAGGCATAGCTGTTTCTTATACAAATTTAGTAACAATGAAATACTGTTATAATGACGGCACGGTAAAAGGCAAAACTGGATGTTTCGGAGGAATTGTTGGAAAGGCGCAAAATGTATCTTTACTAAAATGTATAAACAATGACAATAATTGGGCTTCCGGAACCTATAATCAAACGTTATGTAAAGTTAACGACGGCACCGATAACTGTTTTATAGAATTAGGATACGATTCGTCAATATGGCAATTCAACGGAAATGGCAAGCCGATGTTGAAATGGGAAACTGAATATGAAGCATAGGTTGTTAATATATACTTCAATCGGTATTGTCGGCGTTGTCGGTATTGTTCTATCTATAACCGAGGGGTTCTCAACGGAGTTAGAACAGCTGTTATTATCAATAGGAACAGGTTTATTCACGGCTGCACTAACAGGTTTTGCGGTGGATTTTATAAATTATTCGGATTTCAATAAAAAACGTAACTATCGCAGAAAGATAGAACTACATTATTTATCTTTTGATATGTTGATGACAGCAAGATCCATTCTTAACAACTGGGATATTAAGGAGCCGTCGAAAATAATTAAGCAACTGCAGTTTGTAAAAATAACAAATGACAACATTGATGAAATAGTAAACAGCGCGAAAATAATGCAAAAATCTATAATCGGCGAACTTGAGAATATTAGAAAAGCACACGACTATTTATCCTTATCTCAATTTTTTACCGACCAAGAAGTTGTTTTTCTCTGTCGGTCGATTAACCACTACCAACACATTTCAAAAGACAACGTCAAATATGTTATAGACAACATGATTAAATACATTGAGATGTTTAAAGACACAATATAGAATCATGCCCGACCGAACAAGTCGGGCTTTTGTGTTTCAAAAACGGTTTGTATCACTCTTGCCAGATATACAACAAAAACAGAAAATTTTTCATAAGCTCGTTGACAAACGGAAAGGGTGCCGATTTATAATTTATAATATACGCGCGAAGATTTTCGTCCGAGGACGATATTTTAACAAACGAAAAAACAATCGTGGAGTGTTTGATAACAAGTCGCGCGTTTTCGCGATATCGTTTCGGGAAAGGCAAGGGGGTATTATGCATAAAGAAAGCAAACTCGCAAAAAACAAGGCGTTCGGAATCTTTCTGATGATTCTCGGAGTGTTCGGTTTTTTGATTATCATACACAGGCTGTGCTGTTACAAGTTCGAATATGACGAAAAATTCAGCCCTGTCGATTACGGAAAATTTAATATCCTGTCTTTCTTCACAATTCAATCCAACGTGTTCGTATACGTGTATCTTATTTGCGCGGGGCTTGCGTCTCTCGGCGTCAAGGGGGCAAAGAAGGTTGCGTACAATCCGCTTGTCGGCGCAATGGCAACGACGTATATCCTTGTTACCGGGCTCGTATACACCGCGGGCATTCCCATGGGATTTACTCCGCCGTTCAAGTGGGGCGATTCCTACCACGCGATGAGCAGTTTCATTCAGGTGTATTTCCATATGATTATCCCGCCGATTATGCTGATACTGTGGTTTTTCCCGTTCACGGACAGGCGCACGAATCATAAGACGGTTTGGGCGTTTGCGATATATCCGTTTGTGTATTCGCTGTTTTCCATAATCCGGGGCGCGGTGGGAAAAATGCACTTTTATCCTTATCCGTTTTATCGTCCCGAATTTATATGGTCGATATTCTCAAAAGGCGACGTCAATTATCCGCTTGCGTATTTTCTGATGTTCATCGTGCTTATGGCGGGAATGTTGCTGTTTGTCGGCATAGGCAGGCTTATGATGTTCATAAACGATAAAATGATAAGTAAAACGTTTTGCCGTGGCGACGAGTGCACGGTGAGCGAACAAAGCGACGCGGACGCCGGTTAAGTATTCCGTTATTCGGTTGTTGACTTTGGGGCGAAATGGTGATATTATATCGTTGCAAAAAAGGAGAGAATATGAAAGCGGCAATTATAGGACTGGGCGTTATCGGAAAGGTTCATTACGACGTTTTGAAAAGGCAGGGTGAAGACATAGTTGCACTTTGCGACATAGATGCGGCGAAGTTGAACGGCTACGACAACGTCAAAAAATATTTTGACTACAAGAAGATGCTGGATGAAGAGAAAATCGACGTCGTGCATATTTGCACGCCGCACTATCTGCACGCCGATATGACGATATACGCGCTTGAAAGAAACGTGAACGTTTTATGCGAAAAACCGCTGTGCATTAGGAAAGAAGACGTCGCGCGGATTATTGACGCGGAAAATAAGTCCGATGCGATGCTCGGCGTATGCCTGCAAAACAGATATAATAAATCCAGTCAATTTGTCAAAAGGTATTTTCAAGACAAAAAAATCGACTTCGCTTTCGGCAACGTGTTGTGGCATCGCGACAAGGCGTATTATGCGTCGGGAGAATGGCGGGGTAAGAAAGAAACCGAAGGAGGCGGAGTGCTTATCAATCAGGCAATACATACGCTTGATCTGATGCAATGGATTTGCGGTGAGCCGACGAGCGTTTGCGCCAACACGTACAATTATTCGCTTAAAGACGTCATCGAGGTGGAAGACACCGCCGTCGCGCTGTTCAAAGGCGACACGGATTTTGAGTTTTTTGCCACTAATACCGCAAAAACAGATTTACCGGTCGAAATACGTTTCATTGCAGGCGGCGATATCGTTACGCTTTATCCCGACAAGGTGCTTATCAACGGCGAGGTTGCCGATATCGAAAACGAAATCGAATGGAACGGGAAACGCGCCTACGGCAACGGACACGAGAAACTTATCGGTCATTTTTACGATTGCGTCGCGAAAAAAGAAAAATTTCCGATTGACGGCAGCGAAGCGGCAAAATGCGTGAAGGAAGTCCTTTCCGCGTATGAAAGCGACGGAAAATTCGTTGAAATATAAAAGAAAAATCGTTATTCTGGAAAAAACCGTAAAAACAGCCCGAACGGGCTGTTTTTTATTGCAAATTTTGGCAATTAAGGTTGTAAACTTATCGATGCGTAAAATTGCTTCGGCGTTATGCCGAACTCGTTTTTGAACGCGCGGAAAAAGTGTGTATAATCCGAGAAACCGCATTTTGCAAACACTTCGGTTATCGGGAAGCCTTCTTCGATAAATTGTTTTGACAAGACCAGCCGTTTTTTAAGGATATATCGGTGGGGGGAAGTGTTGGTGTATTCCTTGAAAATGTGCGCGAAGTAGTATTTGTCCACGAACAACGCAGACGCGATAGCATCCAGGGAAAGATCTTGCGAGATATGTTCGGAAATATAATCAATGGCTTTTGTCACGCAGGGATTTGCTTTTCCCAATATGGTGAAATCGTCGCGGTTTTGCAAGAAATACTGTCCCAGCAACACAAGCAAAGTCTTTATGCGCTCCTCGTTTTCGATGTCCGCGCCGAAGTCGCCGGTTTGTGAAACGGAAAAACCGTCCAGAATATGGCGGATTTTGTCCGAAACCGCACTGTTGCGGATAAGAAAAGCGTTGTGTTCGTGCGCCTGCAAAAAACAGGTGTTCAGGTCGGTTTTTGCGGTTGAGATGCGTTTCAAATATCGTTGATTAAGCCACACAACAAACCTTTCGTACGTCATGGCGGAGTCTTTGATGTCAAGCTGATGAAGCTTGTTGGGAGGAATCAACAGCACGTCGCCCGGGCGCAGGGAATACTTGCAATCTTCCACGATGTACGACGCAGAACCCTGCAAAAAGAAATAGATTTCCGAAAAATCGTGAGAATGCATTTCCACCGTTTTGAAATCCTTGTCTTTTTTGTGATGCACCTCGTAAGTCGAGTTGCTCATTTGTTGATTTTCGTATTTTGTTCCGCTCATATCTTAACAATACTCCAAAACCGCAAGATATGCAAGTAAAAAAGCAAAAAATAAAATTTACTATGCAAAAGTTGTGTGATAAAATATTTTCAATAAGGAGAAAGGAAAATGGGATTTTTTGATGAAAATCTTTTGCTGATCGGCGACACCGCGCGCGGAATTTACACAAGCATTGCGGATTTGCCGATTATCGACTATCACTGTCATCTCAACGAAGCGGATATTAAAAACGACAAGAAGTTTTCCGACATAGGGGAACTGTGGCTTTCGGGCGACCATTACAAGTGGCGCGCGATGCGTCTTTCAGGCATTGACGAAAGTTATATCACGGGCGACCGCTCTTACGAAGAAAAGTTTTTGAAATATGCAAAGATTATGCCAAAACTTTTCGGCAATCCGCTTTATTACTGGACGCATATGGAGCTTAAACAAATTTTCGGCATTACAGAGCCTTTGAACGAAGACAGCGCAAGTCGTATTTATGAAAAAGCAAACGAAATTTTGCAAGGGCTCAGCGTGCAAAAACTGCTTGAAAAATTCAGGGTGGAGTATATCGCAACCACCGACGATCCGTTTTCCGATTTGTCTTGCCACGGCGATATAAACGGGGTGAAGGTGCGCCCGACGTTCCGTCCCGACAGATGTTTTTCGGAAGGCGTCGATAAGGTGCAACTTGAAAAGAGATTGGATTATTTCGTTTCCAAAGGCTGCAAAATCGCAGACCACGGATTCGATGATTTTTCCGACACGCAAAATATCGAATGGCTGATTGAAAAATGCTTTGAAAAGGGAGTCGTTTTGCAGCTGCATTTCGGCACTTTCCGAAACGTCAATACCGCGGCGTTTAACAAAATCGGGAAAGACAGCGGGTTTGACGTTTTCAGGGCAAGCGTTGACACCGACGCGCTTGCACGACTTCTTGACAAGATGTACACAAAACTTGGGGGTTTGCCAAAAATCATACTTTATCCGCTCAATGACGAATGTTTAAGGGCTGTTTGTGCGATTTCTGGCGCATTTTCCAACGTTATTGTCGGTGCGGCGTGGTGGTTTAACGACACCGTGTCGGGCATAAAAAGACAACTTGAAACCGTGTCGGAATATGCGGTTCTCGGCACGAATCTCGGCATGCTTACCGACAGCAGATCGTTCAGTTCGTACGTGCGGTTTGATTTTTACCGAAGGATACTTTCATCGTTTATCGCAGATAAGGTCGACCACGGCGAGTATGACGAAAAGTCCGCGCTCGCGCTTGCAAAAGATATTGCATACAACAACGTAAAGGAGGTTTTGGGACTGTGAAAATGACCTTCCGCTGGTATGGAGAAAACGATTGCATACCGCTGAATTACATAAAACAAATACAGGGAATGAGCGGGGTTGTGACCGCCGTTTACGACACGCCCGTCGGAGAAGTCTGGAAAGAAGAAAAACTTGAAAGGCTCAAAAATCTTGCAAACGACGCGGGGCTTGATATGGAAGTTATCGAGTCCGTCCCCGTGCACGAAGACATAAAACTCGGCAAACCTACGAGAGACAAGTATATCGAAGCGTACAAGCAAAATATCATCAACTGCGGAAAAGTCGGCGTCAGGTGCATTTGTTATAATTTTATGCCCGTGTTCGACTGGCTAAGGACAGACCTTTATTTCAAGCATAAAGACGGCTCGACGTCGCTTGCTTACGATCACGAAAAATTGCTTGCGCTCGATCCCAAAAACCTGCATTTGCCTGGCTGGGACGAAAGTTATTCATTGGTAGAACTCAATAAACTTCTGGACGAATACAAGGGAATCACGCACGAAAAGCTGTTTGAAAACCTTGTGTATTTTCTGAATGCGATTATGCCTGCCTGCGACGAAGCGGGCGTCGATATGGCGATACATCCCGACGATCCGCCGTGGGATATGTTCGGTTTGCCCAGAATTATTTGCAAAGAAGAAGACTACGATAAGTTGTTTAAGGAGGTACCGAACAAGCACAACGGAATAACGTTCTGCACGGGAAGCCTGGGTGCGGGCAGGTTCAACGATCTTCCGAAAATGGCGGCAAAATATGCAAACAGGATTTATTTCGCACATCTTCGTCAGCTGAGATACGACGGAGGAATAAATTTTTACGAAAACGGACATCAGACCGACTGCGGAAACGTCGACGTGTACGCGATAGTCAAGGCGCTTGTCGAAAACGGGTTTGACGGATACGTTCGTCCCGACCACGGCAGAAACGTGTGGGGCGAAGACGCAAAGCCCGGATACGGACTGTTTGACAGAGCGATGGGCGCGTGTTATCTCACGGGACTGTTCGAGGCGGTCGAAAAGGATATAAAAGGAGAGAAAAAATGAAAGTTCCTTTCAAAGTAGATTTAAGTGACAAAATTGTTGCAATAACGGGCGCGGGCGGCGTGATTTGCTCGGAATTTGCCCGTGCGCTTGCGGAGTGCGGCGCAAAAGTCGCGCTTCTGGACGTAAACTTCGACGCGGCGAAAAAAGTCGCGGACGAGATTGGCGAAAACGCGTTTGCCGTCAGGTGCAACTGCCTTGACAAAGACGAAATCCGAAAAGCCAAAGAAGAAGTTGTCAAAAAGTTCGGACAAGTCAACTTTCTTATCAACGGCGCAGGCGGAAATAATCCCAAAGCGACCACCGACAACGAAGTTATGACGGCGGATCTTGAAGGCGCGAAAGACTTTTTCGCCCTTGAAGAAAGCGGGCTTAAATTCGTGTTCGATCTCAATATAACGTCGGCGTTTCTGGTGACGCAGGTGTTTGCAAAAGACATGGTCAAAACAGGCGGGAACATCATCAATATTTCGTCGATGAATGCGTTCAGACCGCTCACCAAAATCCCTGCATACAGCGCGGCGAAAGCGGGCGTATCCAATTTTACCGAATGGCTTTCCGTGCATTTTGCGCCGTGTAATATTCGTTGCAACGCAATCGCGCCGGGATTTTTCGTGACAAATCAGAACAGGGCGCTTTTGTTCAATGCGGACGGCACGCCGACGGCAAGAACGGGCAAGATTCTGAACGCAACGCCGATGAAAAAATTCGGCGAAATAAGCGACCTTATCGGTTGTCTGTTGTGGCTTGCCGACGACAAAGCAAGCGGATTCGTAACGGGTGCGGTTATCCCCGTTGACGGCGGATTCTCGGCATACAGCGGAGTGTAATATGAAACAAGTAATTCCCGTTGTCGTCATAAACGACGAAAAAGAAACGATAGAAATTCTCTCGAAATTGAGAGAAGGCGGCATAAACTGTGCGGAAATCACCTTCCGTACGGCGTGCGCGAAAGAAGCAATCGCAATCGGCACGAAAGCCTTTGAAGATATGAATATCGGCGCGGGTACGGTTATCAACGCCGAGCAGGCAAAAAGCGCGGTACAGGCGGGCGCAAAGTTCATCGTGTCCCCGGGGTTTTCCGACGAAGTGGCTCGCTATTGTACAGACGAGAAGATTCCGTATTATCCGGGGTGTGTGACTCCCACCGAGATTATGCTCGCGCTCTCGTACGGGCTGAACGTCGTTAAGTTTTTCCCGGCGGGCGTATATGGCGGTCTGAAAGCGATGAAAGCATTGTCTGCGCCGTTCCCGCAGGTCAGATTTATACCGACGGGCGGTGTGGATTTGAGCAATTTGAAAGAATACCTTGATTTCGATAAGGTGTACGCCGTCGGCGGCTCTTTTATGATGAAAGGTGATATCGTAAAAAATTGTAAGGAGATTGTAAAGATATGCGAGTTGTGACGTTTGGAGAAATAATGCTTCGTCTGGCACCCGAAAACTATTTGCGGTTCGTACAGGCGGACAGGCTTGAAGCGACTTTCGGCGGTGCGGAAGCGAACGTTACCGTGTCGCTTGCAAATTTCGGCGACGACGTTTCGTTTGTGAGCAAACTTCCGTCCCACGAGATAGGACAAAGCGCGATAAATTCCCTTCGCAAATTCGGCGTCGGCACGTCGTTTGTCGCAAGGGGCGGCGAGCGAGTCGGCATTTATTACTGCGAAAAGGGCGCGAGCCAACGCCCGAGCAAAGTCATATACGACAGGGCGGGCAGTGCAATCGCAACCGCAACCGACGACGACTTCGACTGGGACAAAATTTTCGACGGCGCAAAATGGTTCCACTTTACGGGAATCACGCCCGCGCTTTCCGACACGCTTGCAGGCATTGTCTTGAAGGCTGTCAGAATCGCAAAAGAAAAAGGAATAACCGTGTCGTGCGACCTGAATTTCCGCAAAAAACTTTGGAGCAAGGAAAAAGCGAAAGAAGTTATGAGCGAGATTTGCAAGTACGTCGACGTGTGTATAGCAAACGAAGAAGACGCAAAAGACGTGTTCGGAATCGAGGCGGAAAACACCGATATCGAAAGCGGCAAACTTAACGAACAAGGTTACGTTTCGGTTGCGAGACAACTTGTCGATAAGTTCGGCTTTAAGGCGGTTGCAATCACGTTAAGAGAAAGCATAAGCGCAAACGACAATAATTGGTCGGGAATGCTGTACACGGACGGCAAAGCGGTGTTCAGCAGAAAATACGCAATGCATATCGTGGACAGAGTCGGCGGCGGGGACAGTTTTGGCGCAGGGCTCATTCATTCGTTGCTTGCAGGCAAAAACGCGAGTGACGCGATTGAATTTGCAGTTGCCGCAAGTTGTCTGAAACACTCAATCGAGGGCGATTACAACATGGTCTCAAAAGAAGAAGTCGAAGCACTCGCAAACGGAAACGCAAGCGGAAGAGTGCAAAGATAAAAAGGATACTATTATGAATGAAATTACAATATCAGGGTTTTATGATGAAATAAGCAGTGCGTTAAGCACTCAAATCGCTGTTTTGCACGAACTCGGCGAAACTTATATGTGCCCGAGAAACGTGGACGGCAAGAACATTGCGGACTATACGTTTGAAGAATTCAAGGAAAAGATTTTCCCCGTGTTGAAAAAGGAAGGCGTGAAGTTTTCGTCCATCGGTTCGCCGATAGGAAAAGTCGGCATAGACGACGAAGAAGGTTTTGAGAAACAAAAGAAACAACTTGCGGAACTCGTGAAAATCGCAAAACTTACGGGGTGCGAATACATCAGGGTATTCTCCTTCTTTTACGGCGACAAAAATCCGAAAGATTGCACGGAGAAAGTTATTGCCCGCCTCAAAGAAATGCTGAAAATCGTCAAAGGCAGCGGCGTGAAACTTCTGCACGAAAACGAGAAAAAAGTTTACGGCGACGTGCCCGAAAGAGTTCTGGAAATTTACAACGCGATTAACGACGAAGATTTCGTTTTGTGTTTTGACGCAAGCAACTACGTCCAGTGCAACGTCAATCCGAAAACGGCGTTCGATATGCTGAAAGATTACGTCGTTTATTATCATATCAAAGATTGCTCGAAATACAAGATCGAAGTCCCCGTCGGCACGGGCGAAGGGTGCTATCCGTACATTCTGGGCGAACTGAAAAAGCGGGGCTATCACGGCTTTATGACGCTTGAACCGCATACTTTCAAATACGCGATATTCAAGCCGATTGTCAATTTTGTCCCGTTTGCAGCACTTGCGATGAAAGATTATTTCAAGGCGTTCAGACTTATCGACAAGAAAATGCACAGAAACTATTTTGCGTGCGCGACAAGAAAACAAGTTTTCTTGTGGCAATACTACAATTTGAAAAAACTACTTAAAGAGGTGGAATAATGGATAAGAAAGAAATCAGATACGGCATTGTAGGAATTGGTAAACAAGGCACGTTATACACAAAGATATTTACCAAACTCAGCGGACTCGTAAAAGGTGCAAAGCTTACGGCGGTGTGCGACATTTTACCTGAACGTCGCAAGTACGCCGAAGAAAACCTCAAAGGCGTTAAAGTCTTTGATAACTATCATGATATGTTTGCGTCGGGACTTATCGACGTCGTTATGGTCGAAACCCCGCACTATTTCCACCCGCAAATCGCAATCGACGCGATGAAAGCAGGGCTGAACGTGCTCTGCGACAAGCCTGCGGGCGTTTACACAAAACAAGTCAGAGAAATGAACGAAGAAGCGAAAAAGCATCCGGAACTGCTCTTTGGAATGATGTTCAATCAGCGCACGAATCCGTTGTACATAAAAGCCAAAGAGATTATCGACAGCGGACGTCTCGGAAAACTCACGCGTATCGTATGGATAATAACAAACTGGTATCGTCCGCGTGCGTATTATGCACAAGGCGGCTGGCGCGGCACGTGGTGGGGTGAAGGCGGCGGCGTACTTCTCAATCAATGTCCTCACCAGCTCGATTTATTCACCTGGCTTGCGGGGCTTCCCGTCAGCGTAACGGCAACGGCGTCGACCGTCGGTCGCGATATCAGCGTTGAAAACGACGTGACGGCTTATTGCAAGTTCGCAAACGGCGCAACGGGTGTGTTTATCACCTCGACTCACGACGCGCCCGGTACGAATCGCCTTGAAATCACCGGGGAAGGCGGAAAAATCGTCATTGAAAACGGCAAACTCGTCTTCACCGAAAACGAAGAAATGGAGCCGGCTTTTTCGGAACATAACACCGTGTTTATGGGCAAGCCGAAAACAAAAAAATACAAGTATCGCGGAATCGGGCATTATCTTGCCGTCACGAAATATCCGCCTCAGCACGTCGGCATAATTAAAAACTATACCGATTATCTTCTCAAAAAGACGGACAAATTCACGGCTCCCGGCGAACAGGGCATCGTCGGACTTACTTTCTCCAATGCAATCCACCTTGCAAGCTGGACGCATAAGGAAGTACAGATTCCGTTTGATGAAGATCTGTATATCAGCGAGCTTGAAAAACGCAAGGAAGCCGAAAAAGAAAACGGCAAAAAATAATCAAAATACACAAAAAAGGGAGTTATTATGAGCGATATTTCAAACGTCGCACAGGCGACGGAACAAAGTTTCATTTCGCGCACGAGCGGACTCAAAAACAAGGATTATATCGGGTACGCGATGGGAGATACGGCGTGTTGTCTCGTTTTCGGGCTGGTCACGTCGTTCTTGCAAAAATTTTACACCGACATTTTCAGTTTAAGCCCGTTGTTCATCATGCTTATGTTCATCGGCGCGAGAGTCTGGGACGCAATTAACGATCCCGTTATGGGAAGATTGTGCGACACAATCAAACTTTCCAAATGGGGAAGATATCGTCCGTGGTTCTTATGGGCAGCGGGTCCGTTGATTATTTCGACGGTGCTGATGTTCATCAAATGGCCGGGGCTTACGGGCGAAGAAAACTACGTTGGCACCTGCATTTATGCAACGGTTACATACGTGATGTTCGGCATGAGTTACACGATGCTCCAGATTCCGTACGGCGGACTTGCGTCGGTCGTTACGACAGACGAGAAAGAGCGCACGAAACTTTCGGTGTTCCGTTCAATCGGGGCGGGCGTCGGAAGTATCCCTGCGGTGCTTATCGCGTCGTTTTGTTACAAAAAAATCGGCGTCAACGAACAGACGGGCAGAGTTATTTCCGAGATGCAGTATAAGCCGGTAATAATCGGCGTCGTAATCGTGTCACTGGTTGCGCTTGTTATGCTTATCCTTGCTTTTATGATGAACAAGGAAAGAGTCATCGCTCAGCCCAAAGAAAAAGTCGCAAAAGGTGAGACGAAACAAATCGTAAAAGGCCTGTTCAAAAACAGGGCGTTTCTGGCGGTCAGCGTGGCAAGTATGCTGTTGCTTGCAGGACAAATGTTCACGCAAAGTTTTTATTTGTACCTGTTCGACGACTATTTCGGAAAGCCTTGGATGAACCTTGTTTCTACCGCCTGCACGTACGCACCCATGGTCATATTCATGTTCTTCACACCGAAACTCGTCAGAAAATTCGGCAAAAAAGAACTTTGCGGAATAGGTATGATTATCGCGGCGGTTGCAAACCTCGGAATGTTTGCTTTGCGCTCGGTTAACCCGAACATTTTGGCGTATCTGTTCCTGGTGCTTTGCTTTGCAAGCGGATGCGGACTTACTTTCATCATTTTGCAGGTCTGGTCAATGGCAACCGACGCAATCGACGATATCGAGGTCAAAACGGGACGTCGTGACGACGGCACCGCCTATGCGTTCTTTATGTTTTTCAGAAAGCTCGGGCAGGTCATCGCGGCAATCGCCGTAAACGGCGCGCTTCTCGGCATGCATTACGACTATACGAAAGGTGCGGTTCAAACCACGAAAAACCTTGAAATAATGTACGATATGGCAACCATTATCCCGGCGGTGCTTTTTGGAATTATGGCTGTCGTGTTGCTTGTATGGTATCCGCTTTCCAAAAAGAAAGTTGCCGATCTTCAAATTGCAAAAGAAGAACATCTCAAAAACGCATTCGAAAGCAACGCGATTGCAATCGACAATACAAGAGGCATAGAAACCCTTGGAGAATCGTGCGCGCAACTTGAAGAAGAAGCCGAAGAAACGACTGATACAAAAATAGATTAAATTGCACAAAATGGCATTTACAATGATAATAGCGAGGGATAAAATATGAAATACGGCATACAATTATTTTCTTTAAGAAATTATCTGAAAGACGAAAAAGGATACGAGCAAGTGTTTAAGCGCACGAAAGAAACGGGCGCGCAAGTGGTGCAGCTGTCCGGCGGAAAACCCGTCGCACCCGAATATATCAGGTCGCTTTCGGACAAGTACGCCCTGCCGGTCTGCATAACTCACGATAACTTCGACAGGCTTGAAAACGACCTTGACGCACTTATCGCCGAGCACAGGATTTACGGTTGCAATCGTATGGGCGTCGGCATGATGCCCAAAAAGTTCCGCACCGGAAAACTTGAAAATCTGGACAAATTTATCTCCTTTCTTAATTCCGCCGCGCAGAAGCTTGCGGGAGAGGGTATGACGATTGCTTATCATAATCACTGGTTTGAATTCGACGAAATCGACGGCAAGGTTATATACGACTATATAATCGAACATACCGATCCGCGCGTGGAGTTTATTCCCGATACGTACTGGATAAGATTTGCAGGAAAGGACATTGAAGAGTATCTTGAAAAGTTGAAAGGCAGGGTGAATACGCTCCATCTCAAAGACTACAAAAACAAAATTTTCAGAGCGGTGGGGAAGGGCACGCTCGATTTTAAGAGCATACTCGAAACAGCCGAAAAATGCGGGGTGCAGAACGCCGTCGTAGAGCTTGATTTTTCGCCGAATCCGTATAAGAGCGTCGAGTTTTCGATGAATACGTTAAAGAGGATTGCAAATGCAAACTAAAACGATAGCAACGCCTTGCGGCAACGTTATCGGCGAAATTACATCGTACGGATTGCGGTTCAGAGGTATAAAATACGCAACAGCCGGACGCTTTGAAATGCCCGCCGAAGTCAGGTCTTTCGGCGGTGATTTCGACGCGACAAAACAAGGCGTATGCTGTCCGCAAATGCGCGCGTTCTGGAACGAAGAACACAGATTTTATTATCAGGAGTTCAGGAAAGGAAAAGAGTTTACTTACAGCGAAGATTGCCTTATCCTTGACGTTCATGCGCCCGACAACGCCAAAAACTGTCCCGTGATCGTGTTTATTCACGGCGGAAGTTTCACGGGCGGCAGCATAAATGAGATGCAGTTCAACGGCTCGGCGTATACGAAGCGTGGCGTGATTTTCATTGCGATAAACTATCGCCTCAACGTGTTCGGCTTTTTTGCCGATGGTGTGCATTGCAAAGGCAATCTCGGATTGTATGATCAATACACCGCTATCGAGTGGATCAGACACAACGTCAGTGCTTTCGGCGGCGATCCCGACAACATTACTCTTATGGGGCAAAGCGCAGGCGCGATGAGCATACAAACGTTGATTTGCTCGGATTATCTCAAAGGCAAAGTCAAGGGTGCAATTATGTTGTCCGGCGGCGGAAAACGCACGGCGATACTCCCGTTGTCAAAGCCGAACGCGCGATATTGGAAAAAACTCGTGAAAGCAAGCGGAGCAAGCTCTTTTGACGAGTTCAAAACACTGCCCGTAGAGCAGGCCTGGACGGCGTGGAAAACAAAACATACGCTCGGGAAAGCGCTTTGTACAAAGCCCGTGATCGACAACGAATTGGTCAAAAACGCAAAGTACGACACAGACGTCCCGATAATCTTCGGAACAGTCAAAAAGGACTTATTACCGCCCGTGCTCAATCATATGGCAAGAGCGTTTGCAAGAAAACAAAAAAGAAAAAATACGCCGTGTTACGTTTTTTCGCTCACGCGGCTGTTGCCACCCGATAACGCCTCATTCCATTCCTGCGATCTTTGGTATGTGCTCGGCTCGCTCGGGGATTCTTTACGTCCTTTTACGCAAGCCGATTACGACTTGTCCGACGAAATGGTTGACAGATTTTCCGCTTTTGCCAAATCGCAAAATCCTAACGTCGACGGCAAACCGCAATGGAACGTCTATTCATCAAAACCCGATATCAAAGTTTTCAAATAAATTAAAATAAGCATTTCAAGTGCGAACGCCAACCATTCGGTTGGGTTCTCGCCCATAAATTGTCCCATACAACAAAAACAGCACATCATCTTGATGTGCTTTTTTTAAAATATGGGGACCCCAAAAGATACTTTGTACTTTTGGTGATAAGGAGTATGCAAGCAAAAGAGTGAGCATTATTTTAATAATGCGATTTCAAACGCGAAGTTAACGGGGACCCCGCGGGATACTTTGTACCCGTGGGGATAAGGAATAAACAAGCATAAGACAAACAAACAAATAAAATGCGTTTGTTTGGTCAAAAGCGCAGTTTATGACGTGGGACAACAGGGCGTGCTCGGCATAGTGCAAATCGAGGATAAACAGCAAAGCGACGCAAAGTGTCTGCAAAGTTAGACACGGTGCATAACGCAAGCGTTTGCAAGCAACCGCCGAACGCCAACCGTTCGGTTGGGTTCTCGCCCATAAATTGTCCCATACAACAAAAACAGCACATCATCTTGATGCGCTTTTTTGTTGGTGGGGACAACAGGGCTCGAACCTGTGACCCCGTGCTTGTAAGGCACGTGCTCTCCCAGCTGAGCTATACCCCCAACTTGTGGTGACCCCTACGGGGTTCGAACCCATGTTACCGCCGTGAAAGGGCGATGTCTTAACCACTTGACCAAGGGGCCACGAAATTAGGCGATTTGTTTCACAAATGTTTTGTTTCGGCGTTTTGCGTTTACGCGAAGACGGCGTAAAGAAAACGTAGGGCGGGCAAAGCGCAGGCTTTGACCGGCTTCTTGGAAAGCGCCGAAGGCGATTACCAAGGGGGAAACAATAAAACAAATGTTTTGTTTCGGCGTTTTGCGTTTACGCGAAGACGGCGTAAAGAAAACGTAGGGCGGGCAAAGCGCAGGCTTTGACCGGCTTCTTGGAAAGCGCCAAAGGCGATTACCAAGGGGGAAACAATAAAACAAATGTTTTGTTTCGGCGTTTTGCGTTTACGCGAAGACGGCGTAAAGAAACAAACCTTTCGTAACGTTAAAGGATAGCTCAGTTTTCAAGGAACGTGTGTTTTTTAATTTCTCCCGTCGTCGGTAAGCCGCGATGCGTCTTTCCGCCTATGGGGATGTATATATCGTAAATTGCAAATGCTTCGCATTTTCTCGTTTTTATTAAAAACGCTTTTGAAAGTGAACTTTCAACGTGTTTTCAATAAACCCGACACCTTGCGGTGTTGCAATTTACGTTGTGTACATTTGGTAGCGGCGGTCGGATTCGAACCAACGACCTGCCGGGTATGAACCGGCCGCTATAACCATCTAAGCTACGCCGCCAAGTTGGTTGCGGGGGTGGGACTTGAACCACACGACCTTCGGGTTATGAGCCCGATGAGCTACCGACTGCTCTACCCCGCGCCGTTTGCATAAAAATCAAATGCTTAATTAGTTTATCTTATAATTGAATGTTTGTCAAACGAAAATAAGAAAAAAGGAATAAAAAATTCGTGAAAGACCGTGCAAAGGGGCGAAAAACGTGCAAACAGGGGAGAATAGTTGCCAAAAACGGTCAAAACATATACAATAAAAGCATGAAAAAGGTGATTTCTGTCGCGCTTGTCGCGATACTTATTGTAACAACCGCGCTGACTTTTACGGGCTGCATATTCAATACCGGCGCAGAGAAAGAAGTTTACGGGGTGTACGGAGTCGACCGTATGTTTTACAATTCGTACGACGGAAAAACGTATAATTACGCCGACAAATTCGACTACTATCTTCTTGTATTGTATAAGGGTGGCGAAAGCGAAAAGACGGGCAAGGTAATCTTAAAACCCGTCGGCGGCGAAGAAACCTCGTACGACGTTCACTTCACGCTGGAATTCGACGCGGAAAAAAGCAAGGTCGTGAAGAAGGTAATCATCAAGGATTTCCGACTGCCGACGTATGGTGACTCGACGGGCACGCTGTCTTTTGCAGAGCCCGCGGAAGCAAGTTTCATGCTGTATCCGAAGCGCGAAGACCTGACATATAGAATGACTCCGTCGAAAATCGAAGACGGCAAATGGAAGTTCAGCAAAAACCTTTTGGAATTTAACAAAATTTCTATGAGGACGACCGACAAGAAAATCGAACGCGCAAAGAGTAAACAAACTAATTCCCGCGAAAAACGCGGCAGTACCTCAGATTGACCAAAAACCGTTTAACCGCGGTTTTTTAATAAAGGAGAATTATGAACGTAAAAAGAACGATTGCGATTATCCTTATATTGTCGATAATTGTCGTGGCGGTGTTCGCGCTTTCGGGCTGCAACATCACGAACGACGGCTCGGAAGACGAACTCAAAGGCATTTACGGCGTAACGACGATGTATTATAAGTCGTATGAAGGAAAGAAGTACAACGTGTCCGGGCAATACGAATATTTTCTGCTGGTCTTGAACGGCGACGAAGGGAGAATGGGCAAGGTCATAATGAAGCGCGACGGCGACGCAGAATTTTCATACGATATCACTTATACGCCGAAGTTCAACTCGGACGGCAAAACGATATGGAGCATTACCGTCAACGATTTCCGTCTGCCGGAATACGAGGACGAAACGGGCGCGGTGCGTTATTCCGATCCGTCCCAAAGGGAGTTCCGTTTTTATCCGATGCACGAAACGTTCACGTTCAGCCTTACGCTTTCACAAATGGGCGACGATAACCGGGTGAAATTCAACAAAAACTACTTTGCGCTGCACAAGATTGCAAAAAAGACAACCGCAGCGAAAATTAAGTCCGCAAAAGAACAGCAACAAAGGACGCGGGAAGCGCGTTCGCACGAGGTTGACGAGGAGAGAACTTTCGGCACGTACGGCGTGAACGAAATGTATTATATTTCGAAAGACGGCAAAAAACACAACGTTTCGGGCGAGTTCGAATACTTCATCGTTGCGTTGAACGAAAGCGACGGCAAAACCGGGCAGGTCATAATGAAGCGTGACGGAAAGGAAGAAGAAAAGTACGACGTCACGTTCACGATGACATACGGCGAAGATTCGTCGGGTGATATTTACGTGCAATACGTGAAGATTTCGGGGTTCAGGCTTCCCGAGTATGACGAAACGGGCGGGGTGACTTTCGGCGCGCCGCAGGACGTAACTTTCGTTCACGATATCACGAAAAAGGTAACGCTGACATATAAGGACGAAGCGGGCAACAACGTTATGACTTTCGAAAGAACGTACGTAAACGTATCGAATATCAGTATCGAACAAACGAAGTCGCAGCAAAGACAATCGCAGGAAGCCCGCGGACAATAAACAAAAAAACGTAATAAAAAAAGACTTGCAACCGTCTGCTGCAAGTCTTTTCTTTTTGATTTGATTTTTCAGTCGATTTTGTCGGCGTTCGAGTTGTTGTCGTCGGACGAAGAATTGTCGTCGGACGAATCCGTGCTGTCTTCAAGGGCGTACAGTTTCATTTCCTTGAAGTCGAACCAATAAATTTTGTCTTTGAGAGCGATTGTTACGAAGTCGATGACTGCGATAACCCACCAGCCGCAGAAGATAAGAAGAACGACGGAAAGAACCGCGCCGATCGTATCTTTTTTCACGATGCTTTTCGAAAGGCGATAAAGATTCGTGGGGATTGCCCAAAGGAAATTGAGAAGGAACTTGACCCATCTACCGAGTCCTTCGTATGATTTGATATAATTTTTTGCGAAGTCTTGCATAAAAAACCTCCAAACATTTTTTTCGAAAGGAATAATAACACCGTAATACTTAAAAGTCAACGGTTACGGCAAAATAATTTCGTCGTCGCTTAAAGATTGTATGGAAGAAAAGTCGTAATTATTCGTTTCGACGTCGGGAAGAGACGACGTTTGTTTTTTCTGTGGCCACTCGGCAATAAGGATAGCCGCCGTCATTCCGATTATCGAAAGGGCGAGATACCAGGTGAATTTGTCGCCGCCCAGAATCACCGCAAACACCGCGCCCAGCGTGCTTTCAAACGACAAAACAAGCGAAACTTTCGACGCGTCGATTGTCTTTTGCGCGCGCGTCTGAACGATATAAGCAAACGCTGTATTCAACACGCACAGGGTGAAAAGCGGAAGGATAATGGATTTAGGGAAAGAGCAATTCAGCATTGCTTTGCCGTCGACGATAAATCCGACGACGAAAAACAAAACGGCGGCGGTCAGCATTTGTACAAAGGTCAGCGCGCCTGCGGGCGTGGACTTCGTCGCTTTGTCAAGGACAAGATAATGGACGGCAAACCCCAAAGCGCAGAAAAACGCGAGAAGGTCGCCGAAGTTCAGTTTCGACAAGCCGCCGAAAGCCAGACACGCAATGCTTGCGAAGCCCAGAAAGCCCGCGACGAATGCGCGGATCGGCGGACGTTTTTTGTGCGCCGCCCAAATAAAAAACGGCACCATCACGACGTAAAGCCCCGTCATCAAAGATGTGTTTGTCGCTGACGTGTAAACCATTGAATAAGTCTGACAGCCAAAGCTGAAAACAATAAGCGTTCCTGCCAAAACGCCACTTAAACACTGCTTTATATTAAGTTTAACTACCTGTTTGAAAAATATAATGAAAGTTATGAGCGCGGCGACGGAAAAACGCAACACGTTCAGAAGCGACGGCGAAACATACGGCAACACCTGTTTCGTGAATACAAAGCCCAAGCCCCAGACGACGGTGACCAAAGCAAGCAAGAAATATAAAAACAAGTTTTTACGCTTTTGCACTTTTCTACCTTCTCCGACGGGCTACCTCGCCAAGGAGCGTTAAGAAAACCATTACGATTATATCATACTATAAAAAAAACACAACTTTTTTGTCGGGGAACGCGGTTTTTTTTGTGCAATCTGTTGAAAGCCGCCGCTTTATTTGATAATATATAGTTATGCCAACAGATAACAATACGAACTTAGGTTTTACGCCGTGTTT
>ULWT01002494.1_pt1 | contig 25310 bp, 20 predicted proteins | sample 1960611 | NCBI WGS metagenome assembly ULWT01 (sample SAMEA4835819, study PRJEB28245) | human gut metagenome | biome: gut microbiome; material: fecal sample | place: Denmark | collected 2008
GCGCCGGACTCTGGCGGCGCCGAGGGCTCCTGCGCGGCCTCGCCGCAGCCGGCAAAGCTGCCGAGAACGAGGACCGCCGCAAGCAGCAGAGCAAGGGTTTTGAGTGCGTTCTTTTTCATTTTTCTAACCTCCATATCGAATATAATAATAGTTAATTTATACAATTTGCGCAAGCGTATTTCGCCTCTTTGTATGCAATATTACGCCTCGACGGTCGTCTTTGTAAATTAACACAGGCGACTTCATTTGTGCAATACCGACTTTTTCCCTTCTGCCAGCCGGCGCAGCTCCGTTTGAGAAGCAAATCGGTCCACCCGGCGTTTATAAGCGCCAGGTTTCGTTTTAGCGTGTCAGGCGAGACGCGGGAAAGATCCCTGCCCTTCGGGTAAAACTCATGAAGCAGACCGTTTCAGTGCCTGGCCTCCTGCCGGCTGTAAACCGACTTGTACCGCTTGCGGTATAAGGGTAATAGGTGTTTGATAATTCAGTTTCCGAGAGGTAAAAATACCTTAAAAACAATTCTACACGAAAATCACAAAAGAGGGCCGGTTTCAGCAAAGACCAAACCTTTTTAGGGTATTGATCATCACTGAAACCGGCCCGCTTGGGAGAGCGTTCTGTTCGCATCTGAGAGGTTGAGCATTTGAGTCTCTTCAGGTCGGCCATAAGGCGAGAAAGTTCTAAAAAAACTTTCTCGCCTTATTTTGTTTTATCCAGTATCTCACGCGCCCGCGTTTTCGTGGAGAGAAGGTCGGCGAGGGGGACTGCTGCTATTCTCTTATGACCTTGGCCTATGGCATGGGAGCCTGCGCAAGCTTCATGCGCACGGTATGTTCAACAATACGATCACCCATGGTTACAGAGTAATCAAACTGCTTGAGTCATTTTATGCACAAATACTTAAGCCTCACATGCCAACCGGCATGTGAGGCTTAAGCTATTTATGTGCTTCACCTACCATATTTCCAGCACAGCATTTTTATAGCTGTGTCTGGCCCAATATGTTCGGCCTGTAGTTGGAGCTTGACCCTTAGCAGCCAAGCATCAGATCGTCCAGACGGCTGATGATATGGAAGCCCTCGTGTACTGCGTACCAAACTTTGCGCGGAAGATTGTAGTCGCCAATGGTAAACACCTTATAGCTCCCACCCTTCAGCGCGTCTGTCAGGCTGTGGTCGGGCTTAAAGCCGACTGCCAGGATGACAGTGTCGCATTCCAGCTCGCTCTCACCAGTGCTGTCAGCAAGTTTTACGCTGCCTTCTTTTACCTGAACGAGCTTTGTATTCGTCAGCACCTTAATGCTGGATTCATTAAGATAGTTGTTCAAACCGATCCTGGCGTTGTTTGCCATTTTCGCGGAGAGTATCTTGTCTGCCATTTCCACGATCGTGACTTGTTTGCCCTGCCTCTCAAGATAGAGCGCAGCTTCGCATCCAACCTCACCTCCGCCGAGAACGACAACTTTTTGCCCGGCAAAAGCTTTGCCGGTCAAAAGAGCACAGGCCTCAACGACGTTTTCGCGGTCAATGCCATCTATGGGCGGAATCACGGGCCTGGCGCCTGCGGCTACGATCACAACGTCCGGCTTAAATTCGTCAACAGCCTGTCGTGTGGCCTCCTTCATGAGCCGTACATTTACCCCGGCCTTATATACCTGCTTCTGGAGGTTTTCGCAGAAGCGCTTCATGTCGAACTTGAAGTCGGGTCCGCCAGCTGCATTGACATTTCCGCCGAGCCTTCCTGACTTTTCCCACAGCTCAACCGTGTGCCCCTGCTCGACAGCAAGCTTTGCGGTGTACATTCCGCCGGGGCCGCCACCAATGACAAGTATTTTCCGCTTTTGCTTGGCTTCAGGAATTGTGTATTCATTTTCATGCATTGCCATAGGATTTATGGCGCAGCCCATCTGGTGTCCGTCAAGGCCGCCTATGTTCATGCACTCGCAGCAAGCCGTGCAGAAATTGATGTCTTCAATGTGCCCCGCTTTGAGCTTGGTCGGGTAGAAGGGGTCGGCAATAGACTGCTTGCCAAGGGCTATCATATCTGCGACGCCGGATTCAATGAGACGTTTCGCTGTCTCGGGGTCATTCAGCTTGCCCTGTATAAGCAGCGGAGACTTGATCCCCTCCTTGCGAAGCCTTTCTGCTACATACACCTGAGACCCGGCGGGATCGTATGCGCATGGTATGGCCCGGTTATATCTCTCATAGCAGCCGTCATCAAGGTGTATGTAGGCAAATCCCATGTTGTCGAGGCGCCGAGCTATCTCAAGGCCCTCATCCTCAAAGGTCCTTCCCCCGGGTATGCCGTGCTGGGGTGTGAACTTTACAGACAGCGGGAAATCAGGGCCGACAGTCTGCCTGACCGCATAGTAACACTCATTGAAAAAGCGCATGCGGTTATCCAGACTCCCGCCATATTCGTCGCCGCGCCTGTTCCAGATCTTGCTCATGAACTGGTCGAAAAGGTATCCGCCATAGGCGTGGAGTTCGATGATATCCACGCCTGCGCTTTTTGCGTACCAGGCTGCCGTACCCATATTGGCGACCAGCTCATGTATCTCGTCTACGGTAAGCGCGCGGCATTTATGATCCGGATAATAAAAGACGGTGTTGTCGCTGGCGGATACGTGAACTGTCTGAGGCGGGGGCCCAACATTTACTCGGCCATAACCCGGTGTCAGCTGGATAGCGAACTTGGCTCCATACCGGTGAACCTCCTCGACGGCGGCTTGAAGCCTCATCGCCTGGCTGTAGTTATGCAGATAATTGCCGCTGTACATTGGCAGCTCGTATTTGTCCGTCACTGTGTGCGCGGAGGGATAAATGAGACCAAAACCGCCCTTTGCGCGCTCAGCCAGGTAAGCCTTCTGTGCAGGGCTTATTCCTCCGTCCAGGTCATGTATAACGCCCATGGGCGCCATTGCAAATCTGTTTTTTATCGTAACTCCACCCAGAGTGACCTCATCAAATAGTGTTGGCATTGTTTCCTCCTTTTTACCTACTCGCGTATCGGAGCAACATCAGGCCTGAGCCTGTTTATCCGGCTTAGGCAACTTGACAGACAGAATAAAGACCAGTGCAAGGACCGTGAAAACGATTATCGTGTAATATGTACTGAAGCAGGCGGTAGCCATGCCCTTGGTCAGGCTTGCGTTGAACACCAAACCAATTATTGCGGCAGAGACCTGAGCCCCTATGCTTCCCATCGAGCTCATGAGCGCTATGCCTATTCCAATGTTCTGAGGCTCGAGAGTGGTAATCGCCAGGGGGTTTGAAGATATGTTTTTGAAGCCTTCGCCTATGCCGGTCAATGCAAGCGCGACATAAATCATCGTGATGTTGTCGCCGGAACCCGGTATAACAAGCAGGATAAACGAGATGATGGTTATTGCTGCGGAAATTGCAAGGTAGCTTCTGAACGCACGAGGCGACTTCTTCAGGACAGCAGCGCACAGGATAGGCGCAATTATGCAGACAATAGTCCTCGGCAGCTGGAACGAGCCGGTGACACCGGTGGACAGGCCCAGAACATTCTGGCCATAGAGGGGGGTATAGACCTGTATGACGTATTGATACATGCTGCTGAAGAAAGCAAACAGTGCAACGCAGAGGAAAACCTTGTTCTTAAACAGCTTGAAAGGCATGCACGGGTCTGCAACTTTCTGCTCCGTTTTAAAGAGAATGATGGCAGAGCCTATGGTCACAACATATCCGATTATGCTGGGTACGCTTAGATATCCCCAGGTTGAAGCAAAAGACAGAACAAGGCACAGCGCGGTGAGCATGACAAAGAGCCATATAAAGCCCATTACGTCGATTTTGACGTTTTTGGAGCTGCGGTTGTGGACCGACGTGATTATCATCAAAGCGCCGGCAATTGCAAACAGTCCCGGCACAATGACGGCAGCTTTGGCAAAGCCCGCCTGATAAAGCAGTCCGCCGCCATAGCTTCCTACCACGATACCCGCCGCGAGGGCGCCGCTTATGAGGCCTATTTTCTGCGGATAACTTTCCGGAAACAGCTCCGCCGGCAGCGAAAACGGTATGGACAGGAAGAGGCCTATTGCAAACGGTATCATCGACCTGACTATTACCCAGAGCACAGGAGACGTTATAAAAGCAAGCATTATATGTAAAACGAAGCAAGCTATTCCTCCTATGGCTGCCACTTTGGGTCGGCCGAAAAGGTCGCCGAGCTTACCGCCTATCGGGCACATGACGGCCATGCCAAGGCCCGACAGCGTCGCAGTCAGGACGAACAGATCGGCGCGGCCCATGGAATCAAGCAGAGGGTAGCTGATATTATTCAGCGCCTGCGTTGATACCTGAACTACCATTGCCATCAGAAAGCAGCCCACGAAGGCCGTGATTTTTTTGCCTTTAGAATACTCCATAATTTCTCTCCTTGCAGCAATCAGAAATATTACTGTAGATTCCCATACTTGTATCGAGAAATTGTTTTCCCCTGTTTTGAGATGCATGCCAGGTAAATCACCCTGTGAATGTACCTGACATGCATCTGAGAACGATTCTTAGACCGCAGTGGAACCGGCATCGACGGGAAGAGCGATACCGTTTATATAGCTGGACTCATCCGACGCCAGGAACAGGCAGGCGTTGGCAATATCCTCAGGAGTGCCGGCGGGGGATGTGCCGCCGACGGAGCCAATCTTCATTGCCATCTCCATATTCAAGATGCTGTAGCATGCCTGTACCACTTCGGTATCTATGTTGCAGGGCAGTATGCAGTTGCACCTTATATTCCACTGCTTCTCCCGCGAAGCCTTGTAAGTCGCTGCAATATTCCTTGTTATCCCCAGCACGCCATGCTTGGCAGCGGTATAGGCAAAGCCGCCTCCGAACCCGCGCACGCTTGCCACCGACGCCATGTTGATTATATTGCCGCCGGTCTCCTGCTTGGTGAAGATTTCAAGCGCCTCTTTGCAGGACAGATATACGCTTGTAAGATTGGTGGCAATCATCCTGTTCCAGAGTTCGAGGTCTGTGTTAGCGATGTCATTCAGACCATCCATCGCGCCGGCGTTGTTGACGACGACGTCTATCCTGCCGAATTTGTCCATTGCGAACTTGTACAGCGCCTTGATGTCTTCGGGCTTGCAGACGTCACAGGCAAAGACGTGTATTTTGCCGTTTCCGGCCTCAGCCAGGGCGTTGAGCCTGTCCATACGTCTGGCGGCGGCGATTACGGTTGCGCCTTCTCTGGCAAAGAGTTCTGCCGTGCTTTTGCCGATGCCGGAGCTTGCTCCGGTAACAATGGTAATTTTCCCGTTGAGTCTCATTTGTAGCGTCTCTCCTTTTATAATGTGGTTCAGTTTTCCTTTGCGGGCAGCGGCCTGTGATAGGCGTAGGAGTTCTCCTGAACCCGCTTTGTCATTTTCCATACCCCATCTTCGGTTTTTATCCACTCGTCGTGATACCACACGCCGCAGAAGAAGGTGTAAGGGCCGTTCGGAGTATTCATCGTCAGGGGGTTGAAGAGCATTACTATTGTCTTGGCGGACTTTCCGTCCTCAGACAGTTCACATTCCACGTTGGACATAAGGTGCTGAGTGCTGCTGAACATTTTCATGGACTGGATGAGGAACTCTTTAGTAGCTTCAAAGTTTCCGGCCTTTCCGCCAGACGCCGTATAATCGATCCACGCGTCTTCCGTGAAAACCTCGCCCAGCCTGTCGAATTCTTTTCTATCAACAATTCGAGCGTAGAGGTTTACCTGGTCGAGAATCTCCTGGCGGTCCAGCAGATACTGCACTTTCTTTTCGAGGTTCATAACAGTTGCTCCCTTCTATGGCTTTTGCTTTATCGTCGGGCTGCTTGGCGCCTCCCGTTGTTGTCTGAATTATAACAATGCACTGTCTGACAAATAGTAATACCTGCGGTTGTCCGCAGGTATTACTTACAGGTTATTGCAGCTCTTTCCGACGGTGTGCTCGCAGTTTAAAAGTGGTCGCTAAGTCGCTTCCATATCTGCCGGAAATGCTCTTTTTGTTTCTTGGACAGGTGAACGTAGATCTGCTGGTAGTATTTTCGCGCGAGTTCCTCATGATTGTTTTCTATGAGCGACTCAAGTAGTATGCTGTATATCTCATAGTTGGAAGGCTCAATGTTCAATGTCTCTGAGGCAACGGCAAACGCTCTGGTGAATTCCCCGGTTTTGCTGAGCAGCTTCACGTATTCATTTGTCATCTGCGTATACAGTATCTGATAGTAATTGATTGTGGTCAAAAGCCAGAGCTCGGGTTCCATGAAAGGGAGCATACTTCCCCTGTACAATAAAAACGCCTGATCGTAAAGGCTGAGCCTCTGTTCAGTCGGGATATCTTCACGCGACGCTTTGCGGCACAGACGCTCGAATTCCTCGGTGTCTACCCACACATCTACTTCCCGGTTGATGAAATAAGTACCTCCGCCAGCTTCGATTAGGGGTTTTTCGCACACCCCCTCAAGCGCTTTCCTTGCTCGGAATACGACATTTTTGATTTGGTTGTAGGGGTTATCCAGCACCTGACCGGGCCAGAGAGCGTTGGAGATCTCATATATGGAAAGCATGCGCCTGCGGTTCATGAGCAGGAACGAGATAAGCACGCAGACCTGAGGTGAGCGGAAGCTGCCCTCTTGCAATATCCCTTTTGAAGTCTGTATTTCAAACCCGCCAAACATGTAGATCTTTATGCGATTAGTTTCAGTATTTATTGTCTTGTTCAACAGATAAGAGGCATCCAGATATCCTTGTATCTTATTTATGTGGACCTCATTGGCAAGCAGGAATGCGGCATATTTGAGAAAGGTGCTTTTCCCCCAAAATCTTCTTGGGTTGTCGATGCTTAAAAAGCAGTTGATGCCGCTTCTCAACGGGAACTGCGTACCCATATTGCGTACAACCAGGCCGTCTACCATCCGATCGCGAATAATAGACTCGGGCATTTCTTCAGTAACGGCACTGTAAAAACCGTACTCCTTTACCTTAAACATCAAGTTGTTAATCGTGATGATGTCTAAGCTCTTGTACTTGTCATTGTATGGCATAAACCCTTTCCTGCATCGTTCATACAAATCAACGGTGCATCCGAGCTCCTCATCTAACTCATAAATGAATGCTCTGTCTCCCCCGTATGCATACAGCACCAGATCGAGTATCTGATAAATGTTCCCCTCAAGGCCCATATCTGAATTGTATAGTTTTTCCAATCTGTTAACAGAGCGCTCAAACACATTTGAGTACAGATTATAATCTGGTATCATGTCATAGTTTTTAGTGTTTATTACATCAAGTCTGGCCTGATAGCCATCATACTCCAAAACACTGCTGTCCAGCAGCACCGGGTATGGAATGTTTTTGTTTTGATATATTACCTGAAATCGCTCAATATTTGAAGTAAGGTTAACGTTTTCGTACCATTTTAAATCCTCACCTTCGAGCTTCAGCAGTTCTTGGCAAGTCAACTTATCATCTATTTCTGATATTTTAAAATATGATTTTGCAGCCTTATTCAAATACACTATCCTGTTATTTTTGACGTTGCTGACAATTGCCGCAACAGGAAGCGCATCCAAAAAATTCCTGACCTGTGTATTCATGTTAACTCCTTTCCATCCGGGTCATTGGTTGCACAGCGATCTGTTCACTTTTACTCAAAATTATAGCATACCGATGTTATGTCCAAGCATATTTCAGGTCATACGACGGTCTCAATTTAGGGTTAATGGCAGCTGCAAAAAGAGCGAATTGTCAAAGAGTACAGCTGGAGATGAGTTATCGACTCAACAGATGAGTAGAAGGAGGGAAGCTAACAAAACTGCGTGTACCGGCATTAATAAGTCGCATGTTTTGTGATAGCGGGGTGTAATTGGAGCAAATGGAAACCACACTCGTTACATGCTGAATATGCCGGGGCTGAAACACCAGGTCCCTTTGCGCTTTGCAGAGCCGTGCCGGAGACGATTTGCGAGTCCGTGCCTACGGAAGGAGCCAGCGTGTTCACAGAGTGTTCCAAGGTCATCTGACTGCTTGCGTGCCGGACCATCGCGTCTGTGATCATCTTCAACTTTCTGACGACCTGAGTGGGGTGTTTAGACGCGGCAGAAATCGGCAAGCAACCGTTTTGTACATATTGAACCGGCCTCGACCGGAAAGATAGCCCCCTGATGTAGTCTGTTTTCCTACATCAGGGGGCTATCTTTCCAGAATTGTGTCCTATATATCAAGAATCTGAGCCTATATGACAACACCATCATCAAAACGGAGTGACTCCAACTAGATAATTGGCGGCTACATATTCTTTTACAACAAGCGCAGTCGAGGATGTACGCTCATTCGAGCTGAGTCAGAATTCTGAAGGCAGTGTTTACGGTCTTTTCAACCGTTCCAAGCTCAAATGGGTTTTTTAGCCCCGCTGCTTCAACCAGATTGCTGAAGGAGAGTGTGCCGCCAGGCTCCACAAAACGGCGATATCGGGAAAAGGCTTCGGCGTGTCCCTCTCTCAGCATGAGTTCCAGCAGCTGAATGGATATGAGCTGGGCCAGGCAGTAGTCAATGTAGTAGAAGGGCACGGTAAAAATATGGCTCTGCCTGTGCCAGACGCGCCCATCCCGCCAGAGGGGGATGTCACTGATATCGAGATAGGGCCTGTATGTGGCCTCGAGCGCCAGCCAGACCTCTTGACGCTCGGCTGCGGTGAGCTCCGGCTGCGCGTACATTATGTGCTGAAACTCGTCCACCATGCAGCCGTAGGGTATGAATTCCAGCGCGTCTATGAGCTGCATGAGCTTGACGCATCCGGCTTCAGGACCGTAAAAACTCTCATAATACGGCCAGCTCAGAAATTCCATGGCCATGCCCTGGACCTCGCAGCTCTCGTAGGTCGGGTCCTGAAGGGCGAAAATGTCTGTGCTCTTTGCTGCGAGGAATCCGGCAAAAGCGTGGCCGAGCTCATGTGTAAACGTAGAAACATCGGAAGCTGTACCGTTCAAATTGGCGAATATAAACGGCAGGCCATATTCGGGCAGTGCTTCGCAATAGGCAACGTTGTTTTTAAAATTTCGTGGGAAAAGATCAAAGGTCCCGCTGCTGATGATAGAGTCTACAAATTCCGCTCCCTCGTCGCAAAGCTGCCGATATACGTCGAAGCCTGCACGCACCAGAGCGTCCCCGAGCAAAACAGGCTTTGGGTTCCCTGAAAGAAACTGTATGTTGTTGTCATAGGCGCAGAGCCTCGACAGGCCTATGCGCTTTGCCTGCCTTGCCCTGAGTTCTTCGACAAGAGGGACGACATGCTTTTTAACTTCCTGCCTGAAGGATGAAACGTCGGTTTCACCGTAGCAGTCCTTTGCAAGACGCAAGTAACCGGTACGGATAAAGCTGTCTTCGCCCAGCTTGCGCGCAAGAGAGGTCCGGGCTTTCACCAGCTCGGAGAAGATCGCGTTGTATTCATCCTGCCGGGCGTCATAGTAAGCGCTGTGAGCCAAATAAGCTGCCCGCCTGGTTTCACGGTCAGGACTGTTCATATATTTGGATAGCTCGTGCTCCGGAATGTTTTTACCGTTGAACTCTACGAATATGGACGACTCAAGTTTACGGTACTGTGCGATGAGCCGGCTTTCCTCCTCCAGTTCACCAATGACAGCTGGCGAAACGGCGCGATTTTTAAGCCTGTATTTGTTGAAAAGCGCTACGGGAAACTCGCCGGAGAGCTCATCGGCGAAAGGACTTTCCGATGCAGCTGTATAAAAAGCGTTTATCCGCAGGGAAAACTCAGCCTCGGCGCGGGCTATGTGGGCCTGCTCGGCCCGATAGAACGGGTCCTGCGTGTTCTGCGCATATCTTATCTTGCCTGCGGTCAGCATGGTGTAGACGTGTTTATCTATGTCATTGACTTCGCGTATCGCCCTGGCGAGTTCCTGCGCACTGTCTGCCGAACGTGCGAGCTGGGTGAGGGCGGAGAGCCTGCTCAGCTCCTGCGCATCCGGACGGACATAGTGAATGTCTTCAAACCTCATGTCCGTCCTCCGCCTAGTCCCAGAGACGGTTCTCAGATAGGACCCTGCAAATGTTGTCGCTGGCCGCCTCGATAAGCGCGGCGCCCTTTTCCGCAGTGGCAGCATAGGAATTGCCCTCAACTCCGTTAGATGTGACTTCCTCCATACGTGAAAAGGTCCTTGCATAGCCGCCGTCGCGAGCCCACAGACCGTAGCTGTCCCCTCCGCTTGTCTCGCGGTATATGGGGTCTACGAGGGAACTGTCTATCGCGAGCATGATGGATGTTTCCCCCTCGCAGGCGTGAATAAGGCCGGATTGCGTTGTCAGTATGCCGGCGTTTATCCTGTCCATATCCGGATATTCGTAATAATTGACGCAGTATACGTGAAAGCCGAGCTTGTTGTTTATTCCTATGAGTGCCACCTGAATGGGAGCCAAGTTGCCGCCGTGTCCATTTATAAGAGCTATTTTCCTGAATCCGTGACCGCTTATGCATGTGCACCACTCCTCAAGCACCTGCATGAAGCATGTGGGCGAGAGTGACATTGAGCCGGGGAAACTCATGTGATGCATGGAGTTGCAGACTGTCATTGTCGGTGCAACAACGGCACTTACGCCGCTGTCGTTGAGCTTGCGGCAGGCGAGTTCCGAAATGTGCGTGGCAATTATACTGTCACAGCCTACGGGTAGATGGGGACCGTGCTGCTCTGTTGAGCCTACTGGTATCAGAACTACGGTGTCTTTTTCGGCAAGCTCCCTGATCTCGGTCCAGGTGAGATTGTCCCAGCGTATGATATTTTTCATAATGCTCCTCCTTTTCACGCTGCCAGTTTTATCGTCATTATAGCTTAACTAAAGCAGATTGTAAATCGATATTTTTAGTAGTAATTAAAAAAGACTTTACTTATCCGGGTAAACATGCTAACATTGAATTGGTTTTAAGCTGGGTGTTGGAGGGAGACGCTTGGGCAAAGGAACGCGCGCCGTAGGGCCGGCCTGTCTGCACGGAATCAGCAATGCGCGGCTGAACCTTTTTGTGGGGTCCACAGCGCTCACGTATATGTGTGTATCTGCGGTCACTAATGTTTTGCTCGGACTCTATTTTGTCGAGGCGGGCTTCGATGAGGCCTTTATAGGCGGCACTATTGCGGCCAGGACATTTGCGCTGGCAGCGGCGGGGCTATTTGTTGGGAGCCTCACGGGCCTTGTGGGCAGACGAAACACGGCGGTAGCCGGAATAGTGCTCAGTGCCTTGGGTTACATTGGACAGGTGCTTACCGGCATTCCAGAGCTCGTGTATGCCTTCTCTGTGCTGAACGGTGCGGGCTATGCCATGATATATATAAATGAGTCCCCGTTCGTGGCGCAGTATGCCAATTCTGGAAGGGAAGTGGAGGCGTTCAGCTTCTGCTTTGCGGCATCTATGGGGGCAACGGTACTGGGCTCGTGTCTGGCTGGGACTGTACAGAGCCTTTTTGCTGCGGATTCCCTGAGAAAGGCTGTACTGCTCTTTTCTGCTTTGTCGCTTGCGGCCGCGCTGCCTATGCTGCGGTTGAAAAATGTGCGAAGCCGATCGGGCAATGGCTGGGTTAACTTTGTGTACGGACTCGGGTTGGTCAGGGACAGAAAGAATGCGCTGACGGTGCTCTTCAATTTTGTGCTGGGCTTCGGCGCGGGGCTCATTGTTCCATTTATGAACGTCTTTCTAAGGTACAAGCTGGGTTCGGATTCGCAGCAGATAGGCAACATAATGGGATTTGCCGAGATTGCAACCGTGGTTGGCGTGGTGGCTGTTTCATGGCTTGCAAGACGTTTTCGGAAAGAGAAGATAGTTGTGGTGTCGCAGCTCGCTTCGCTTCCGTTTATTCTTTGCATTGCATTTTCGGAGAATGTGGCGCTCACTATGCTTGCGACTTTTATAAGGAATGCGCTTATGAACATGTGCATGCCCGTGATGTCGGCAGTATATATGGAGGGCGTGGATGACGACGACAGGCCGGCGCTGAGCGGCCTTATCAATGCTGCCAACAACGCTGGACGTACGCTCAGTGCACTGGTGGCGGGATTGCTCATCGTTAGCATGGGTTATGAGGCAACTTACGTTTTGGCGGCTGTGTGCTATCTTGCCGCCGCGCTGCTTTTTGCGCTTGTGGGGCGTGCGGCAGCTGGAGTAAGATGCGGCACTTGTAAATAAGTGCCGGATATGCTACGATTTTGGCAGCCTGGCCGCGCAGGACCGGATTATCAATAACATACATGGGGTGTTAACGTGATAGGAAGTGTAATAAGGAGCCTGAGAAAGCAGCACAATATGACGCTGGCAGAGTTGGCGCAGCTTGTGGACGTTTCGCCTGGAGGGCTTTCCCAGATAGAGCGGGGTAAAATTGACCCATCTCTGTCCGTTATACGTAAAATATCAAAAGCCTTCAATGTACCTGTGCAGTCCCTGTTTATGGAAGAAAATCACAGCTTCATCACGAGAAGGGCGGAGCGCAAAAAAGCTGTGTTTGCAGACTGCGGCATATCATATGAGTTTCTTACCCCGCGCGTCCAGATAAACAGCATAACGCCCAGAATGGAGATCGTCTGGGTGTCGCTTGAACCAAAAAGCTGGGGCAGCAACGAAATAACAGTGCACGAGGCCGATGAATGCCTGATTGTGCTGAGCGGAAGCATCGAAGTGCATATGGACGACCAGACCATACTTCTCAACGCCGGCGACAGCGTTTATATGAAGGAAAATACGCCGCACAGGCTCTATAATCCGACGGGTGAGGAAGTATCCGCCATATCCGCAATGACGCCGGCGGTATATTGAGAGCGACGTACTGTGGCCCCACGCCTGTCTGAAACAGGCGTGGGGCCTTTGCTTTGCGCGCTTTTTTAGTTTAATTGCATAAATCATACGCACGCAATTATTGAGGCTTACTAAAAATTAAGCTGTACTTAATAAATTGGTTGTACTATCAGGGGCTTAATGTTATCATAAATGTAGTTGAGCTTAATTATGGCGAACAGTACTGTAGTATCATCAATATAGGAAGCGGAGAGGCTTTAGCATGTACGACTTTGACAGAATAATAGACAGAAGGAATACCGGATCGCTCAAATGGGATGTGCTGGCATCAAGATACGGAAACCCGGACGCAATTCCTATGTGGGTGGCGGACAGCGAGTTTGAGTGCCCGCGCGAGGTGGTGGCGGCGATAAAGGCCAGGGCGGAGCATCCGATATACGGCTACGATCTGCGCGGCGGTGAATACTATCTTTCACTTGTGCGCTGGGTGAAGAGAAGGCACGACTGGGATATCAGCCGGGACTGGGTGCTTTTCAGTCCGGGCATAGTTCCGGCTCTTGCGATGTTTGTCCGAAGCCTCACGGAGCCTGGGGATGGTATAGTAGTGCAGCCGCCGGTATACAACCCGTTTTTCTCCGTAGTGGAGGAGAACGGCAGGCGGCTGATGCGCAACGAGCTCATCCGCACTGAGAGCGGTTTTGAGATGGATTTTGCAGATTTGGAGGACAAGTTTGCCAAGGGGGCAAAGCTTTTCATCTTTTGTAATCCCGGAAACCCGAGCGGGAGAGTGTGGACACGGGAGGAGCTCAATAAAGTTGCCGAGCTCTGCGTGAAGTACCGGGTCCATGTAGTGTCGGATGACATACACAGCGACATAGTGCTGGATGGACACAAATATACGCCGCTGGCCAGCCTGGGCCCGGAAATAGAGCAGCTTACGGCAACCTGTATGTCTCCCAGCAAGACTTTCAACGTTGCAGGCTTGTCCTCGTCAGGAATAATCATACCGAACGAGGAAATGCTGGAGCGATACTGGCACGAGATGCAGGCAATGGAAAATGACCTTGGAAATGTGTTCGGCCACGTTGCGTTTTCTGCCTGCTATGACCACGGAGAAGAATACCTGGAGGAACTGCTGCGCTATCTGCAGGGCAACCGTGACTACATTGTGGATTTCACCCGCAGCAATATGCCACGGGTGAAGGCTCTGAAAAACGAGGGAACTTATATGACGCTGCTGGATTTCAGCGAACTGGGTCTTGAGGGCGCCGGGGTACAGGACTTCCTTGCAAAGCAAGCGGGCGTGGCTGTCAAGGCCGGCTATGTTTTCGGACAGAGCATCAGCAGCTGTGCGAGACTGAACTATGCATGCCCGCGGTCGGTGGTTGTTGAAGCAATGGATAGGATAAAGGCCGCCGTTGACAGCTTGTGATGTTTGGGGGCTTCGGCTATATGGAGAGAGAATATGATCAGCTGGTCAAAATACTTGCGGACGAGCTGAAACCGGCGCTTGGCGTCACCGAGGTTGGAGCCATAGCCCTGGCCGCTGCCAAGGCGTATGGCCTGGTGGGCGGAGAACCTCTTAAAGTACACATATTTGAAAACGGGGGAATGTATAAGAACGCGCATGCCTGTTTCATTCCGGGGACCGGGAAGCTGGGAAGCGCAATGGCCGCGCTGCTCGGGGTCGTGGCCGGCAACAGCGATCTCGGGCTCGAAGCACTTAGGAATGTGACCGACAAGCACGTCAGAATCGCTGAACTCATGGCGGAGCGTGGAATGGTCACGATCACGCCCCTTGATACGGAGCCTGACATATATATCCGGGCTGAGGTTGAGACCAGCCTGGGGCAAGGTGTTGCGGTCATAAAGAAGCGGCATACGAACTTCACTTATCTTGAGAAAAACGGCGAAGTTCTGTTTGATGCCGGAGATGAGGCCGAGAATCCGGATGGGGATAGAAGCATCGGCGATTTCAGTATAGGTGAGCTGTTTGAATTTTGCCGGGCTGTCAGACTGGAGGACATAGCCTTTGTCTATGGTCTGGTGGAAATGAACCGCAGCCTGTCACGCGAAGGTTCGGAGGGGGCCGGGCTGAAGATTGCCCAGTCGCTGGACGAGTTCGGGGGCCGCGGCCTCGTAGGGGACGACGTGATATATTACGCACAGCGCCTGACCTGCGACGCATTGGTTGCAAGACTAGCTGGACTCCCACACCCTGCCATGAGCATAGCAGGCAGCGGTTCGCACGGAGTGCTTTGTTCCCTGCCGGTTTCTGCCTTTGCGGAAAAGCTATGCTCAGGAAGAGAGGCGGAGATACGCGCGGTTGCTCTCAGCGCCCTGATAACGCTGTACATAAAGCACTTTTGCGGGCGGCTCTCGTCTCTTTGCGGCTGTGTGATGGCAGGTGCAAGCGGGGCTGCGGCCGGAATCGCCATGCTGTTCGGCGCGGACGCGGCTCAGACGTGCGACGCCGTGAACAATATGGCGGCCAACCTGACGGGCATGATCTGCGATGGCGGAAGCATAGGCTGCTCGCTTAAAGCTTCCGCGGGTATATATTCGGCGGCGCTCTCAGCTTTCCTGGCCATAAGGGGCACATCGATTCCGTCCGGGTTTGGAGTCGTCGGTGCTACGGCGGAGGAAACCGTCAGAAATGTCGGGGCTATATCCATGGACGGCATGAGCGGCGTGGACAAGACGATAATCGGAATCATGCAGAATTCGCTCAACTGAGGTAAGAGCCGGAGGGGACGAAATGGAAAAACTGCTGTCAGTCAGAAATCTGTCCGTCGGTTTCAAATCCAAAAACGGACTTGTGCCGGCGGTGAGCGGGGTGAGCTTCGATATAGCCCCGCGGGAGACTCTGGCGATAGTCGGGGAAAGCGGCTGCGGCAAGAGCGTGACCGCGATGTCGATCATAAGGCTCCTGAAAACGCCGCCGGCCGTGATAGAGTGCGACGGGGTGTTTTACAAGGACCAGGATCTCTCCAAGATCAGCGACAGCGAAATAAGGAAGATACGCGGGCGAAGCATATCAATGATATTCCAGGAACCGATGACCAGCCTGAATCCGCTGTACAGGGTGGGAGATCAGGTGGCGGAGGCACTTCAGCATCATTACAAGGTGGAGAAAAAAGCCGCGCTTGAAAATGCGGCGCAGCTTTTTGGCCTGGTGGGCATTCCGGAACCGGAACAGAGGATAAAGGCATATCCGCATCAGCTCTCCGGCGGTATGAGGCAGAGGGTGATGATAGCTATGGCGCTGGTCTGCCATCCGGATCTGCTCATAGCGGACGAGCCCACCACCGCACTGGACGTGACCATACAAGCCCAGATCCTCAGGCTCATACAGGACCTTCAGCGTGAGCTGGACATGGCGATGCTGCTCATCACGCACAGTATGGGCGTCGTTGCCGAGGTCGCGGACCGCGTGGTCGTCATGTATGCGGGCCAGATAGTGGAAAGCGGTACGGTGGAGCAGATATTCAGTTCGCCGCGGCATCCATACACGAGAGGCCTGATGGGTGCAATACCCTCGATAGACGAGAAAAAGGAGCATCTTGCGATAATAAAGGGCTCCGTACCTAGCCCGCTTTTCTACTCAAAAGCGTGCCGGTTCAACCCGAGATGCGAGTACGCATCCGAGAGGTGCCGGACGGTCCCGCCGGAGCTGTGTGACGACGGCGCGGGACATTGTGTCCGCTGCCATTATCCCAGGGATAATGCTGGCATATACCAAAAAGACAGCAAAGGAGAAGGAAAAAGATGAAAAAGAGTCTGACCAAGCATTTGGCATTGGCGCTTGCGGTACTGATGCTTGCAACGCTTTTTGCCGGGTGCGGCGCGGAAGCCCAGCCCGCAGCAACACCTGAAGCTACGACCGACGGCCAGCCATCCGGCCCTGTGCAGGGCGGCACGATCACGCTCCGAGTGGCCTACGACCTCGGTGGCTATACCTGGCTCTCGTCGGCAAACCAGCTGCTGACTCATTATGTCCTGGGCAGAAACTTTGTTTGGGATGGAAACGAGAAAGTAAACATCCTCTTTGAGAGCTGCGAGGTCTCTGAGGACGGCACCGTCTGGACTGTAAAGCTCAAGGACGGGATAAAATGGCATGACGGCGAGAGCGTTACCAGCGAAGATTACATATTCGCGCGCGAGTTCTGGGGACAGATACCTGCCACGGAGAACGGCATCACCGACGGCTCAGTATACGAGGCCACGGACGAGCTGAGCTTCACCGTTACGCTCCCCGCTCCCAATTTTGAGTATGACTCCTCCATCGTCAAGCCCATGCCCCAGCACGTTTGGCAGGATGTCCTTCCCGAGAAGAGGAACGACATAACGGACATCAAGTATTCCATCGGCTGCGGTCCCTTCAAACTGACGGAGATCGTACCGAACGAGTACTATGTCCTCGAACGTTTTGAGGACTATATCGGCGGAGCCCCGTATCTGGATTCTATAGTGTTCAGGGTCATTCCCGACGCGGAGGCGGCCATGATCGCCCTCGAATCCGGTCAGGTCGATGGCACCATTTATGACGCCAATCAGAGCACCCGTGTAGAGCAGAACAGCGCTTACATAACCTACAGCGCGCCCAGCGGAACCCTGCAGAGACTGGATTTCAACACTCAGCTTGCGAAGTTCAGCGACAAGGAAACTCGTCAGGCAATAGCAATGCTCGTGAATAAGGAAGCTATCGTCAATCAGGTACTGCGCGGCGAAGCCGTTGCCTCTTACAGCTGCTTCCCGATTGCGGATCCGTACTTTGACGACAGCGTTGTGAACAAGTATGAATACGACATAGACGCCGCCAAGGAGCTGCTTGCCGAAGCCGGCTGGACCGAGGGTGCCGACGGCATCCTCGAAAGAGATGGCGAGCGCCTGAGCATAGAGCTTATTTCCCCGGGAGTGCCGGAGATCGAAAAGGCTGCTCTCATAATGCAGGAAGACATGAAGAAGGCCGGTATAGAACTCACGCTGAAGAACGTGGACTTTTCCCAGTATTTCGACGCCCTCTACGGCGCGGAGCCCAATTTTGAGCTCGCTTACCAGGGGACCGGCATGCCCAAGGGCCTGACCTCCAACTGGAAATACATTTATGCCATGCCCGAGGCTGCTCCCGGAAGGTATGAGAATCCCGAAGTCACCGCGCTCTTTGAGAAGGCGGCCACCAAGGACGAGGAGATAAAGCGTGAGGCGTACAGCGAGATACAGAGACTCGTGAGCATAGATTGCCCCGATATCCCGCTCTATGAGGGCAATTCCCTCTACGCCACGAACCAGTCCGTCAATTTTGACGAGGCCAAGTTCGACGGCAGCGGTATCATAGTTGTCTATCCCGAGAAGATATTTGTGAACCAATAAACCGTACGCGGATGTACGGGCGCTGCGGCGCCTGTACATCCGCAATGAGGATTAAAGCATATGAGTAGATATGTCTTCAAAAGACTGCTTTCCTTCATCCCGATGATGCTGCTCATCACCTTCATCTCCTTTCTAATAATGGACCTGTCCCCGGTGGACCCCGTCACGATGTATCTCAAGCCGGGGCAGGAGGCCATTACACAGGAGCGCATCGAAGAGGTGCGCCACGAGCTCGGCCTGGACCAGCCGCTGGTGATACGCTATGTGTACTGGCTCAAGGAGGCGGTGCAGGGGAACCTCGGCTATTCCCTGAGCACCAAGAAGCCGGTGCTTACGGAGATAAGCAGCCGAATAGGAACAACGGTGCTGGTGCAGCTCCTCACACTGGTCGTCAGCGCGGTGGGAGGAATAATGCTTGGCGTGTATTCGGCGAGACACAGGTATTCCTTTCAGGATACGAGTATAACTGTGCTGACCTTTATGGGTATTTCCATACCAAACTTCTATCTTGCGCTGCTGATGATACTGCTGTTTACGATGAAGCTGGGCTGGCTGCCTTCGGTGGGGCTGAACACCGTGGGACTGGTGGACCCCACATGGCTGGAGGTTTTCTGGGATCGTGTCAAACACCTTATAATGCCTGTTGCGGTCTGTTCGATGGCACAGATAACGGGCTGGACGCGCAGCCAGAGAAACATGTTTCTCGACGTTGTCAATCAGGACTACATCAGGACGGCGCGGGCCAAGGGTCTGGATGAAAAGACGGTGGTCTGGAAACATGCCTTCAAGAACTCGTCCCTGCCCATCATAACCTCGCTGGGCATGGCTTTGCCCACGCTTATCAGCGGTTCGTTCATCGTGGAGACCATCTTCGCGATACCGGGACTTGGCAGCCTCGGCACGGACGCGATCATGAAGAACGACTATCCCATCATAATGGCGACGCTTATGTTCGCATCGTTTTTGACGCTTCTGGGTTCTCTCATATCCGATATTCTTTATGTTGCGATAGACCCCAGGATACGTTATTGACAGAAGGGCGGCAGTATGCTTAAATTCGATGAAAAATCAGAACGGGCCGAGGAAATGTCGGAGGAGGAGTTCTTCGCCGGCGAGGCTCAGAGCACCTGGCAGGTGATATGGAAGCGTTTTTTGCATCACAAGCTGGCCAGGATAGGCATGGCCATCATGATAGTGCTCATACTTGCGGCGATTTTTGCGCCGTTTATAGCTAAGTTCGATCCAACGGAGCTGCACCTGGAGGACGTGCCGGACGGCATTGCGCTTGGGCCCAACGCAAAGTACTGGTTTGGCACAGACACTCTCGGCAGGGACTATTTTTCCCGTGCGCTTTACGGCGGACGCATCAGCCTTCTGGTCGGTTTTGTGTCGGTGGGGATATCCCTGCTCATAGGCGTGCCTCTCGGCTGCCTGGCCGGCTATTACGGCGGCTGGGTGGACTCCCTCATAACGCGATTCACTGAGTTTATGATGTGCCTGCCCATATTCTTCCTGATACTTACCATAAACAACATGCTACCTCCAAACATCTTCAATGTTGTGGCCATAATCGGCGCGTTCAGCTGGATGGGCTCGGCAAAGGTGATACGTGGGCAGGTGCTGTACGTCAAGAACATGGAATACGGCAGGGCCGCAAAGGCTTTGGGCCTGAGGGACAGCGCCATAATCTTCAAGCATATCCTTCCTAACGCGATGACTCCGCTCATAGTGTCTGCTGCCATGGGTATAGCCAATGCCATAATCATGGAGGCAGGCCTGAGCTATATAGGCATGGGCGTTCAGGAGCCGATGCCGAGCTGGGGCAGTATGCTCAACGCCTCGCGATCGTATATGCTGGAGAGCCCGCATCTGGCTCTCATACCCGGAACGCTGATATGCCTCGTCACGCTATCCCTGAATTTTATTGGCGACGGCCTGCGTGACGCCATAGACCCCAAGAATGCTGAATAAGGCCGAAAGGAACCGGTTTGATGGAGCAGAGAGATGTTTTAATTGATGTCGTTGACCTGAAAAAGCACTTCCCTGTCACACGGGGGATGCTGGCCCATGTTGTGGGCTATGTAAAAGCGGTTGACGGCGTTGATCTTCAGATACGGAGAGGCGAGACGCTCGGCCTCGTAGGCGAAAGCGGCTGCGGCAAGACAACTCTGGGTCAGACAATACTGCGCCTTGAAGAACCCACGTCCGGGAAGGTGATCTTTGACGGTATAGACCTTGGAAGCGTCTCAAAAAAGGAGATGCGCAAGCTGCGCACAAGGATGCAGATAATCTTCCAGGATCCCTATTCCTCGCTGAATCCGAGGATGGCCATAGGCAGCATCCTTGCAGAACCCATGATAGCGCACGGCATATGCACCAAGGCCGAGGCCGGGGACAGGGTAAAGGAACTGCTTGACATGGTGGGGCTCAAACCGTTCCATATGGGCCGATATCCGCACGAGTTCTCAGGCGGCCAGCGCCAGAGGATCGCCATAGCCCGCGCTCTTTCGCTCAATCCCGAGTTTGTGGTTTGCGATGAGGCCGTTGCCGCGCTCGACGTTTCCATTCAGGCACAGATACTGAACATACTCAGCGAACTCAAGTCCAGGCTGGACCTGACCTTCCTTTTCATCTCGCATGACTTGTCCGTTGTGAGACACATCTCGGACAGGGTGGGTATCATGTACCTCGGCAGGATGGTGGAGCTGGGAGGCGAGCGCGCCATATACGAGAATCCTCTTCACCCCTACACCAAGGCACTGCTGTCGGCGGTGCCTATACCGAAGGTGGGTGTGAAAAGGGACCGTCAGATACTGTCCGGAGAACTGCCCAGCCCGATTTCGCCTCCGAAAGGCTGCCACTTCCATGACAGATGTCCTCAGTGCAGTGCCATATGCTCCGAGGAGTATCCGGAACTGCGGGAGACAGAGCCGGGACACTTCTGCGCTTGCCACCTCTATAATGCGAACAACGGGTGATATATATGGAATTTACGGAAATCTTTGAAAAGCTCGTATCGGTGCCAGGACCTTCGGCCTATGAGGGCGAACGCGCGGATGTGATCTGCGGGCTGCTCTCGCCGTATGCCGACGAGATATGGGAGGACGCCCTGCATAACCTCATCGTCCACATACGCGGCGAAGGCAAAAAACTGATGCTGGAGGCGCACGCAGACACCATAGGCTTCATCGTTACCTCGGTGCTTGACGGCGGTTTCCTGAAATTCGAACCCCTGGGCGGAGTGGTGCCTGCGCGACTGGTGGACGTAGAGGTCAGGTTTGCGAACGGGCTTCGGGGCGTTATTGCAGGCAGCCGAAGCGGTTTCGCTATGTCGAGCCAGCTGTCCGACATAGGCTGCGGCGGACTGTATATCGACACCGGAATACGGGACAGGAAACGTGTGGAGGAACTTGTCCGTCCGGGCGACGCTGCCGTGTTTGCCCAGTGCCCCAGAGTGATTGAGGACAAGGTGCTCTGCTCTCCTTATCTTGACAATCTCGCCTCGTGCGCCTGCATAATAAAAGCACTTATGGAAAGCCGTGCACGTAGCGCGAACGACCTTTATGCCGTTTTTTCCGCGCAGGAGGAGAACGGATGCCGCTGCGTTGAGGCCGCGGTGAACGCTGTGCGCCCGGATTATGCGCTTACTATGGACATAACCGGCGCAAGCGACTATCCCGCCTCACCCATACCCGATGCTGGCATCAGCTTCGGCGGCGGCCCTGTGGTGAAGGTGAAAGACGGAAAAACGTTGTTCGACCGTGCTTTTACACGCCGCATGGAGGAACTCGCCGACGGTCTGGGTATCCCGGTGCAGCATATATTCATGGCCAGCGAGTCGAATTCCTATCGCATACAGCGCAGCGGAACGGGGGTAGTCACGGCCGGATTGGGCATTGCCACAAGGAATGTACACACGCCGTTTGAGATGATATCGCTCGACGACGCCCAAAAGTGCGTCGAGCTCGTCAAGGTACTGATAGAATGTGGGCTGTGAGGTGCGGAGAATGAAGCTGCTTTTGACCTGCTTTGAGCCTTTTGGGGGCTAAGTACAAATTCATCCATGGAAACTGCGGCCGCCCTTACGGGGCGGCTGCCGGGCGTAACGATGGTGAAAAAGCTTTTACCCGTAAGCTTTGACATGGCGCATCTTCGGCTTTACGAGGCCATGGACGAGGAAAAGCCGGATATGGTCATCTGCACAGGCCAGGCGGCAGGCAGTGCGGAACTGCGGGTGGAAAAGGTCGCCATAAACTGCCTGAATACCTCGGACTTGTCCCTGGGCGGACGCGCGCTTGAGGATGCGCGCATACTGGAGGATGCGCCGGACGCATACTTTTCCAATTTGCCGGTAAGGGAGATGGCTGCGGCCATGAAAGCTGTTGGGGTAAAGGCCGCTGTTTCCTATTCCGCTGGGACCTATGTGTGCAACTACGTTATGTTCAGGCTGATGGAGCGCATAAGGCGGGAGAAGCTGTCCGTGCTGGGAGGATTCATACATATTCCGCTGCTCTCATCTCAGACTGAGGAGTCCGCTGAGCTTCCGCGTATCGAAACGGCTGCGGCAGTCGCAGCTCTGGAGGCCGCTGTGAGCACTGCGGCCGGGCTGCATGAGGAGAACTGAGATGGGAAGTAAAACTGCGCTCTGCGGAGCCGAGATCATAGATGTCGAGGGCGGAAGGACGCTATCCGGCCGTGCCATTCTTGTGGAGGACGGACGTATAACCGGGCTCCCTGCGGAGGAAGAGCTGCCCTGTGACGCCGCCAGGACAGATTGCCGCGGGAAATATGTCATGCCCGGACTCATAGACATGCACGTTCACTTCTATGGGGAGTCCGGGGGAAAGTTCACGGAAAAATACGAGACCTATGCCCCGATTTTTCTTAGCCGGGGCATAACCACCGTCAGAAGTATGGGAGAACTGGACCCCGAGGCAGCGCTCAGGTTCAAGTCCGAGATGGCCGAGCCGGAAGCCGCAGGACCCAGAGTGCTCACAGCGGCAACGTACTTCGACCGTGCGCCGGCGCTCATCGACTGGATGGATGCCAGCCCCGACACCGCAGCACTGGAGGAAAAGTACGGGCGTTTCCGCGGGAGGATAGACCTTATAAAGGTCTACAACAATATTGGCGCGGAGGACATACGCCGGCTGGCAGAGCTGGGCAGGGCGGACGGACTGAAAGTTTACGGACACCTCGGCACGACCACAGCCTCGGAGGCCATACGCGCAGGCATAAGCGGCCTGGAGCACGGTTTTTATACGATGACCGAGTTTTACGAAAAGCCGGACGTCGTTATGAATATGAAGTATCTCTACGACACCTTTGACCCCTTCGGCAAAACGGCGACTGAGCTTGTCGAGCTGATCGTTGAGAACGATGTGGCCATAACGCCCACCAATGTTCCGTTCGTCATACACTCTGAGGAGCTGCTTGAAAAGCTGGAGCAGCAGGAGATGTTCGGCTGGGTATGCGAAGAGTGCAGAAAGGAGCTGAAAACCCGCTGGGAACGCGGCGTTTTCGGTGACAAGCGTGCGGAGATGAAGCGCTCGCTCATGGAGCGGCAGCTTGCTTTCCTGTCCCGCATACATGAGCGCGGAGGCAGAGTATTTGCCGGTACGGACACGATAAGCGAATTTCTCGCGGGCAGCGCGCTCGTCTGGGAGGCGCAGATGCTGCAAAAAGCGGGGATGAGCACTATGGAGGTACTGCGCAGCCTGACGTGCTGTGCCGCTGAGGAGCTGGGACTTGGAGCGGAAACAGGCGCAGTAGCGCCTGGAAAATCCGCTGACCTGATAGTGATCGGCGCCAACCCTCTGGAGACGCTGGAGAACCTGCACAGCGTGGAGGCTGTGTATAAAATGGGGCGGAGATATGAGCGGGCGGAGCTTGAGAAACGCTTCGTCGGACAGATATATATGTGAGGTGAAGTATATGCTGCTATCCAAGTATCAGGAGCTGGATACGCCGTCGCTGCTCATTGACATGGGCGTTGTCAGGCGCAATATAGAGCGAGTGCAGAAAATCGCAAACGAGACGGGAGTCGGCCTGCGGCCGCACACCAAGACGCACAAGCTCCCCGAGATAGCCAAAATGCAGCTTGAGGCCGGAGCCTGCGGCATAGCTGTGGCCAAAACGGACGAGGCTCTCGTCATGGCTGAAGCCGGCATAGACGACATCTTTATCGCAAACCAGGTGGTTGGATGTACGAAGCTTGAAAAGCTGCGCCAGCTGAACCGCTGTGCGACGCTTTCCGTGGGTATAGACAGCGTGGAGGCTGTAGAGCAGATAGAGAGTGTTTTTTCCGGCGAGGAGAAGAGGCTGGATGTGCTCATAGAAATAGAAGTCGGTGAGCAGCGCTCCGGCGTGGTAAGTGAGGAGGATATGCGGACTTTGGTCAGGGCCATACTCCAATCGAGACAGCTGCGCCTCAAGGGCGTGTACTCGCACGACGGCCATACCTATCGCGCGGCGAGCATCGACGAGTGTTCGGAGCTCTCACTGCGTGCTCAGGAAAGGACGCTTCGCTTCGCGGAAATAGCCAGGGAAGAGGGCGCGGAGATAGAGACTGTAAGCGTCGGCTCCACGCCGCCCGCCCTGCTCTGCGGACTGCTTCCGGGCATTACCGAGCTGCGCATCGGCACCTATGTTTTCATGGACGCAGGGCAGTCCAATGCGATCGGCTCATACGACATGTGCGCCGCCACAGTACTTGCTACCGTGACGAGCCTGCCGACGGACGAGCGGATAATAACCGACACCGGTGCAAAGGCGCTGACCGCACAGACCAGGGCTTCAGGCATATGCAGAACTGAAGGGCTGGGCCTCGTGAAAGGCTCCGGCGGCGTATGCCTGAGAGGCGTGTTCGATGAGCACGGTATAATCTACGACCGCGAGCTGCGCGGTAAATTGAAAATAGGCGACAAAATAGAGATAATACCGAACCACATATGCCCTGTGGTAAATCTGTACGACGAGGTCTGTCTTGTGGAGGACGGCAAGGTCCTCGGGACCTTGGCCGTGGCGGGAAGGGGAAAGACAAAATGAGCTACCATTGCCCCGAAATAGATGAAGCGCTCATGCTTGAGACGCTCAGGAGCGTTGTTTCCGTGCCGAGCCCCACGGGTTTCACGGAAGCCGC
>ULWT01045995.1_pt1 | contig 25300 bp, 25 predicted proteins | sample 1960611 | NCBI WGS metagenome assembly ULWT01 (sample SAMEA4835819, study PRJEB28245) | human gut metagenome | biome: gut microbiome; material: fecal sample | place: Denmark | collected 2008
AGAATTATCCTAAGCTTCCACAATCTCAAAATCAATCTGTCTAAGCAATTTATTAGCCGAAATAACTCTAATTTTAACCTTATCGCCAATCTTATAGACCTTATTAGAATTCTCCCCAATAAGTCTTTTTCTATCTTCATCATATATAAAATACTCATTACCCAAGTTTTCAAATCTAATTAATCCTTCAACAGTATTTTCCAACTCAACGAAAATACCAAATTGTGTAACAGAAGATACAATTCCTTCATACTCTTGTCCAATCTTATCTTGCATAAATTCAGCTTTTTTCATATCTTCACTATCACGTTCTGCCTTTGTTGCTACTTTTTCTCTTTCAGATGACATTCTTGCTCTATCAATCGCTTTTTGTTTAAAATCTTCTATAAATTTGTCACTTACAACATAATTTTCTTCTAAATACTTTGATATAATTCTGTGTATAAATAAGTCTGGGTATCTTCTAATTGGAGATGTAAAGTGGCAGTAATATTTACTTGCTATACCAAAATGTCCTTTGTTTTCTGCTTCATATCTAGCAATTTTTAGTGTTCTTAATATTAATGTTGATACTACTTTTTCTTCTTCTTTTCCTTTTATTTCTTCTAATATTTTTGAGACTTCTTTTGGGTATATTTTTTCATTTACTATTCTTATTTTTAAACCAAAGTTATATAAAAATTTATTTAGTTCTTTTACTTTTTCTATGTCTGGGTCTTCGTGAACTCTATAAATAAATGGAGCTTCTAGCCAATAGAATTTTTCTGCAATTGTCTCATTTGCACTTAACATGAATTGTTCTATAATTTCATTACTAAAACTTGTTTCATATTTTCCTATTGATATTACTTTTCCATTTTCATCTAAATCTATTTTACTTTCTGGAATATCTAAATTTAAATAACCTTGTTCTAACCTTTTTTTCTTTAGTATTTCTGCTAATTCTGCCATTAATTCAAAATTGCCTATATATTTTTCATATTTTTTTAATACTTCTTCATCTGATTTGTCCAAGATTTTTTGAACATCATGATAATTCATTCTTTCTGTTACATTTATTATTCCTTTATAAACTTCTGCTGATACAACTTCACCTTTATTATTTATTTCCATTGAGCAAGATAAGGTAAATCTATCTTGTCCTGCATTTAGACTACAGATACCATTTGAAAGTTCTTTTGGAAGCATTGGTATAACTCTACTTAACATATATACACTTGTTCCTCTTATTTGTGCTTCTTTATCTAACAAACTTCCTTCTCTTACATAATAACTAACATCTGCAATATGCACATCTAGTCTATAATTGCCATTTTTTAGTTTTATAACTCTTACCGCATCATCTAGATCTTTTGCATCTTCTCCATCTATTGTAAATATTATATCTTGTCTACAATCTATTCTGTTTTGAATGTCTTTTGCATCTATTTTATCACCATACTTTTTGGCTTCTTCTATAACATTTTCTGGAAATTCTGCTGGTAAATCGTATTCTTTTATTATTGATAGCATATCTACTCCAGCTTCATCTATTGAGCCTAATACTTCAATAATTTCACCTTCCGCATTTTTACCTTTTTGTGGATATTTTGTTATTTTTACTACTACTTTTTGGTTATTTTTTGCATTTAAAAATTTTCCTTTTGATATAAATATATCAGTTCCAAATGCTTTATCATCTGGTACAACAAAGCCAAAATTTCTGCTTTCTTGAAAAGTTCCTACTACTGTTTCTTTTTCATGTTTTATTATTTTCTTTATTTTACCTTCTGCTCTTTTTACTTTGTTTTGTTCCTCAGTAATTTCTATTAATACTCTATCACCATTTAAGGCATTCAAAGAGTCCTCTTTTGCAATATATATTTCATCTTCCCTATCATCTATTTTTACAAATCCAAAGCCTCTTTGATTTTTTCTATATATCCCTTCTACAAAATTTTCTCCAATTAATCTATATCTATTTTTTCTGTTCTTTACTATTTTATAATTTTCTTCTAAGTATCTAATTATATCTAAAAATTGGTTATATTCTTTTTTTGGTACTCCTAAAATCATTGCCATTTCTTTAGCCTTCATTGGAGTATAATTTTCATCTTTCATAAAATTTAGAATTAATTCTTGTTTTTCCATATATATTTAATTGCTTTTGCAATTCTCCTTTCTCTTTTACATACAAAAAAAGCGAGTTTTTTCCCCGCCTTTTGATATCTTTATGCTAAATATAATATTCCTAATACTATTGTTAATACTGCAAATACAATTGATAAAATAATTGTCCATCTTTTTTGTTTTCCTTCTTTTGTTCTACCTTTATTTTTTTCATAGAAGTTATTTGTTGATGAACCTGTTATTGTTGATGATAATCCTGCATCATCTTTTGATTGTATTGTTGCTAATATTATTACAGCAAGTGCTACTATAAAATATATTACTGTTAGTATTGTTCTTATTATTTCCATTTATAATTCCTCCCTGCGGTTTTTCCGTTTTTTTATTACTTGCATATTTTACCATATTAAATTATAAAAAGCAAGTAAATATTGAAATATTTCGTTCGACAAATTTCGAGTTTCTTCTATTTTATTTAAAATATCATAAATATAAAACTTAAAATTACAGCCTTAATAATAATCCCCTCAAAAAATTTAAAATTAATAAACTTAATTCCAATATCATTTAATTCATCATATTTTTTAACAAGACTTTCTATTTCATCTTTAGAAGAAATCCCTTTTTCTTCCATATATTCTTTTGCTAAAAATCTAGCTTTTATCATTGCATCATTTTCAAGGTATGTTCTTATTGAATAATATACTAAACCTAATACCAAAAATATTGCTAAGAATAGCATTTTATATGGTAATATTTTTAATATACCTAAAACAGCAATAATAACGAAATATATTAAATATATATTTGAAAATATAAAATTACTCCATAATATTTTTTTATCTTGAATTGAATGTAAACATTCATGAGCTATTGTTTGAATTCTTGTATAACTTTTGTTTAGATTTGCTATAAAGATTTTATTGCTCATAACTAAATATAATGTTGTATTTGCATTTGGATCTTCTTCTATTTTTACAGTATTATTGTTTACCTTTTTTAATATTTCTTCACATATTTGAGTGTTTTCTGGGTATTTACTAACTACTTTATCTAAATATTCATCTTTTTCAAATTGTTTTAATTTTTTTATTTTCACACTAAAAACTATTTTTAAAAATATGTATATTAAGGTTAAAACTACTAATATTATTATAAATTTCATAATACTTATAACTCTCCTATTATTTAAATTCTTTTGTATTAATAAAAATTGAGGGATTATTAAATATCCCTCTTCTCATTATTGAATTACGTCCTTTACCGCATCTCCAATAATTTTATTAACATCTGCTAATAAAATATTGAATTTCATTTCTGCTTCAAAATATTTTTTTGCAATATCGTCTTGGATTAATTCTACATATAAATCTTGCATTTTTTTCACTTTTTCTTCATCATTTTTTCCTGTTTGCATTGCTGTTATTTGTGCATCATATCTAGCTTCTTCAAATTCTTTTATTTTATTTTTTAAGTCATGATTTATATTTAATGTTTCTTTCGCCATTTTATAATTTGAATATTCTTCTGATTGTTTTAATTCTTCTGCTAATCTGTTTGCTGTATCATAAACGTTCATTATTTTTTCACTCCATTTCTACTTGTGCATCTGTTGGACAAATGTTTACCCATGTATTACCATCATTAACTTTTATTTCATTTCCATTTAAATCTTCATATTTTGTTTGTTGGTCTCTTGTTGTTTTTGTACATTTTATTTTTATTGCTTTTCCATTTGTTATATAGTATCCATCAAATGTTCCTATATTTTTTAGTCCTTGTCTTCCTTTATTTTCACTATCTGTTAATGTGTAATTATCACAGAATGTTATTATTATGTTTTTGGTTGTTATAGCATTTCCTGTATCCCAATCTGTTTGTGCTTTGTTTCTTGCATATCTTTTATATACTTGATTTGTTTCATCATATACATATTTTACTTTTTGTAATGTAGAATGTGGAATTGTTACACTATTTGCTGTAATTCCATCTTCTAAATTCACTTCATCTGTAACATAATTTAATACACTTTCTTTATCAGAAGTTGTTTTATAGCCTTTTGATTTTGCAGCTTTCAATAAAGCTTCTGTACTTGTTACTGCATTGTGTGGTGCTGATTTATCTTTTACTCTCCAGAATGTTGATGTACTTTCTGTTATTCCATTTAAATTATTGATACTATATTTTTTTATATCACTTTCGGCTTGTGGACTCCATCCATAATGTGCATATATCGCATCATTTTCCATTGCATAGTCTATAAAATAGTGTCTTGAACTTCTTACTGGTCCTATTTTATCAACAGTTACTCCTTTAAATATTGCCATTAATCTTGTTTCTCCACCTTCGACTATAATTTCATATACCATATATGCTTTGTTTAAACCTGCTTGTGGCCATGCTTGATTATGATTATCTATCATTACTGCTATTGGTCTATCTTTTCCATTAAAAATTTGTACTTTTTTCTCCTCTATTCCTGCAGTTAATATACTATTTTCTGTGTTGTTTGTTTCTGCAACTTCTTGTGTTTCATTATTTTTCTTGTCACTTATAATTTTGTAAGCCATAACTATACCTGTTGCAATTATCAATATTATTAATATTCCTATTAATATTTTTGTACCTTTTCCTTCCATAAAAACTCCTTTAATCTCTTGTTATTTTTAATTCATTTAGAATTTTTTCTTCTTTTGGTCTCATTTCTTTTTTGTCTTCTTCTTTTATATGGTCATACCCCATTAAATGATAAAAACCATGTACTAACATATAACTTAGTTCTCTTTCAAAACTATGTCCATATTCAATTGCTTGTTCTTTGACTTTTTCTATTGATATTATTATATCTCCTAATACATCTTCATGTTCAAAGTCTTGTTTTGCTATTTTTTCTTCTAATTCTTTTCTTTCAAACATTGGAAATGATAATACATCTGTTGGTCTATCAACTTGTCTATATTCCTTATTTATTTTATGTATTTGTTCTGGTGTTGTAAATGTTATTGTTATTATTAATTTTGAGTCTAATAATTTTTCTTCTTCATAACATTTTTGTAATACTTTTTCTACAATTTTATCATAGCTTTTATCTTCTGCTAAATCTAAATATGTAATTTCATACATTATGCACTCACCCTATTTTCTTTTTGTTTTATTGTTCCTATATATTTTTCTGCTGTTCTACAAGTATTTTTTAATTCTCTTATAGCTCCATAGTCTACTAATTTTCTTTTATAATATACAATGATTTTTGAGTAATCAAATTTTGTATTTTGAATTTTTTTCATATCATCTTTTATAAATAATACTTCTTTTTGTCTCATATATTCAACAAAATCTACATCTTTTAGTTTTGATATTTCTTTATACTTGTCCCAGAATTTTTTATAGTTTTCTCTTTCTTTCATATTTTCCCAATATACTTTTGTTGATAGTAGTTTTATATTATAATCTTCTATCAAATTAATTAGCATATTGTATGCATTTTCTCTTTTTACTGCCATTTTTGTATCTTGAACTAATATTCTTGCATCTTTTAATAGTTTTTCATAACATTGTTCTGCAACTATTAATGGTATACTATGTGTAAATAATTTTCTGCTTATTCCTAGTAGTATCATATTTTTTTCAATGTTATCTTTTGTATCTAATTTTCCTACTGAATATGCTTCATATTTTTCGTAATCTTCTATTATGTCTTTAAATTCTTCTTTTTGTCCTATGCTCATTTTTAATGTTAATATATTTTGAATATATTCTTCTAGTGTATAGAATATTTTTACATAAATCCAATCATTTGATGAATCATATATATTTGTTGTATCTGCTAATTTGACTGAATAATTTTTTAATATTGATTTATATAAACTGTCCATTTTAGAAACATAGAATTTATTATATTTATTTATAACTTTTTCTTTTAGATTGTTTTCTACTCCATCTTTGTCTAATTCTAATAAATATTTTTGTTTTCTGTATTTATAATCCATATATTCTTTTTCTTTTAAGCTTGTAACTTCATAATATCTTGATAAAGCATCTTTTTCAAATTCTGAAGCAGTATTGTTTTTTACTTTTTTATATATTGAATCCATAACATATTTATCTAGCGCTTCTAAATAAACTGTATATGCATTATCATATTTTTTTTCTAATTCTTCTTGATTAAAATCTTCATTTTCTTTTGTATAGTTTTCATATGCTTTTATTACTGCATTTCTTTTCATTGAAATTAACATTCCGTTAATTCCTATTTTGGTCGGAATTAACATCTTTGATATTGTTTTTGTTAGTTTGTTAAAAAAAGTAGTATTTGTTCCTGTTATTCTAAGGCTTCTTTCCTCCATTTAAATCATCCTTCCACGTATCTCTTTGAGAAATCAAAAAACTATTTTTTCATTTGTCCCTATGTTTTCAAGTACTTCATATGTAACTACAACTTCTAATCCATCTTCTTTTTCGTATGTATTAATATTTTTATTTACAATTTTGTTACTATCTGTAATATTTTTGTTCAATTCTTCTTCTAATTGTTGTACCCCTAAGTTTTTAGCTTGTTCAAAATCGTAATTTTTAGTTTCTTCTTTTTCTTCTTTATTTGTTGTTTTTATTAATGTGATTGGTAAATAAAAATCTGAAAATAGTTTAAATTTCTTTTCTGCGTCTATTGTATCATAAATTTTGAATTTTGAAACCCTTTTTGATAAATTTATTTCAAAATTATTAAATTTTATTTTATATTTATTCTCAACATTTCCTGTTTCATTTCTTTCCGTAGTGTTATATAATATTTTTGTACTCTTTGTATACCAAACTTTAGCTTCAATATCTCCTTGTGCATGAACATATCTAATTCCTGTATATTTTCCTTCCATCCACCCATTTATAAGCACAGTTCCAACATTTACAGTATCCCCTACATTTACTGCAAGAGTTCCATTTTTTGCATTTATTTTTGTTATCACCCCTACTTTATCTGATACTATATTACAATAATCTTCTTCATCTACTATATCTGGTTTTCTTTCAGCTTTTACTAATTTTACAATTGCATTTGTTCCTTTTAATTCGATTCCCATCCAAGCAATATCATTTCTTTTTAATCTTATTTGATTTATGATTTCTTTTGTGTTTATTTTATTTTTCATTTTCCCTGTTTCTAGTCCTGCTGATGTTATATCTTCATATATATTGTCTAATTGTTCTGCATTTTCTATTTTTATTTCTATATTCCAAATAAAATTTGATGATATTCCAATCAATACTAATATAAGTAATAAAAACCCAAAAAATATTTTTCTTTTTTTGTACCTATTAAATAAAAATGGTAATCCTTTTTTCTTGATTATCTTTACTTTGCATTTTGTTTTCTTTGCTATTTTTTTTATTTTTTTAAAATCTTTTATACCTATATTTAGATTTAATTGTACACTTTTGTTCCTTTTTAAATTCCATATTATTATTTTATTATTTCTACATATATTAATAAATCTTTCTATGTAATAACCTTCTACAGTTATTCTAACATAACCAAGTATATAATTTAATAATATTTTTATGAACATTTTTCTTCCTTTCGATTTTTTTATTCATCAAAATTTCTTTCAATATCAAACTTTTCAATTTTTCCAGTAACTTTTATGTCATCATTTGTCATATTTTCAAGTCTTAATTCATAACCATTAACATTTATAATTCCTAAACTTGTATTTATTCTTATGTAATAATCTTCGTATTCTAATATTCCTTTGAAATTCTCGATAATCATTTCATTAAATCCTGTTATTGTTATTTTAGGAACATTTGAATATATTTCTTGTGGGATTTCTAAAAGTCTGTCTATTCTAGAAATATTTTTTTTATTCTTTTTCACAATATTCCTCCTATATTAAGATTTAAATTCATCTAAAGATTTAAACTCATACCCCATATTTTTTATTTCTTTAATTATATCTCCTAAAATTTCTGTATTTGTTTTTGAGTTTCCATGTAATAACATTATTTCTCCATTGTGAACATTGTCTAATATTTTCTTTTTAGCTTGTTCTTTATCCGGTTGATCTTTTTCATTCCAATCTGCATATGCAAAAGACCACATTACTGTTTTATAACCTAATGAATTTGTTACAGCTAATGTTTTTTGACTATATTCCCCCATTGGCGGTCTTATATATTTCATTTCATATTGAAATTTTTCATACATAGCTTTATGCAAATCCATTACTTCTGAATTTATTTGACTTTCTGTTAAAGATGGCATACTTTTATGGTTAACAGTATGGTTTCCTACAATATGTCCTTCATCTATCATCTGTTTTACTAATTCTGGTTGTGTATTTAAGTAATGAGCTGTTATAAAAAAAGTTGCTTTTACATTATTTTCTTTTAAAGTTGCTAAAATTTGACTTGTATAACCAGCTTCATAGCCTTCATCAAAAGTTAAATATACATTTTTATCTATATTATTTCCAATCGCTAATCCTTCATTTTTTTCTAAAATTTCTTTATTTGTTTTTCCTAAATCTGGTTGTTCATGATTGTTGTTTCTTTTTATTCCCCATCCAATTTTCTTATTACTCAAATTTTGTGTACTTGTCAAAATTGACTCTTCTTGTTTATTATTTTTTATTGAAACCAATGTTACTATTAAAATTAATATTATAACCATTGGTATACTAATTTTTATTATACGTTTCATTAAAAATCAACTCCAATTCTTTTTTTAATTTTATGTTTTTCTTATAAAATTATTACAATTGAATTTTTACTTTTTCTTTTTCTATTTTCATTACACAAATTTACATTTTTTTACATTTTATTTTCATTATTGACATTCTTCGTGTGACTTGTAAACATTATTAATATCAATGCTTTTACCTTTTGGCTAATTTTACAAATTTTCTATTGACATCAGAAAAATTTTGGATTATATTGTACTTACTTTTGGAAAAAAAAGGAAATTTTATATTTTTTGTCGAACTTATTTTTTCAAATTTTTTATACATTTTTATAGGAGGGGATATTATGTTAAATTTTGTTATTTGTGATGACAATCTAAATATTTTAGACAAATTCTCAAAAATTCTTGAGAAGATTTTTATTAAATACGGTTATGATGCAAAAATTGGTTTAAAAACTGATAATGTTGATGAACTTTTAGCATATATTGATGAAAACAAAACTGACGTATTAATTTTAGATATTAACCTGAAATCTAATAAATCTGGATTAGAAATTGCATCTATAGTTCGAGAAAAAAATAAAGATACTTATTTTATTTTTACAACTGCACATTTAGAATATGCCATGATGGCATATAAATTCAAAACATTCGATTATTTAGCTAAGCCTGTTACTTCTGACAGACTAGAAGAAACTGTCGTTAGACTTTTTAATGATATAAACGGCTTACCTAAAAGATATATTAAAATTGATAATAAGAAAACTATTATTGATGAAAATGAAATATTATTTATAAAACGTGATGGCATGAAATTAATTTTCCATACTAAAAATCGTGATTATGAAACATATAGTTCTTTTAATAAAATCCAAGATTCTTTACCAAGTAATTTTGTAAGAGCTCATAAGTCTTTTATTGTTAACATTAATAACATTGTCAATTTAGATCCAGTTGGTAATATTGTTTATTTTGGAGATGATTCTAATTGTGATATTGGACCTAAATATAAGAAAGATTTAATGGAGGAGGTTAAGAAAAATGGAATTTTTAAATAATATTTGGACTGCTATTAGTCCACCTAATGAAACTTTAATTACACTATTGTCTATACCATTATTGTTGCTCATTGAAGCACCTTTAACATATTGCTTAATTTCTAATTTTTTTAATATTAAATTTAGTAAAAAACAAGCTTTTATTTATATACTATCAACTGGAATTATTGCAGTAATAGCAAATTATCTTATAAGTTTTCCTTTTAATATAATACTAAATTATGCATTTGCTTTTATAATTTTATTTTTTGTTATGAAATTAAGTTTCGTAAAAGCTTTAATAGCCACGATTTTTCCAAGTATTGTTTATACTGTAATAGGTAATTTACTTTTAAATCCTTATCTAACACTTTTAAATATTACTTATGAACAGGCAAATACAATTTTAATATACAGATTACCTTTTCCACTTTTAATGTATATTCTTATATTTATGGTAAACTTAATTATTAAATATAAAAATGTAACAATTACAATTCTTGATAATTTTGATAATAAAAACAAATCAATTATAACATTAAACTTTATATTTGGTTTATTTAATATAATAATGCAAGGAATTTTAACTGTAAATTATATTGATATTTTACCTATTCAATTTACATTTTTTAATTTTATATGCTTATTAATTTACTTTGTTTTAAGTTTCTATAGCTTAGCTAAAATAATGAAATTAGTAAAAACTACTCAAAAATTAGAAAGTGCAGAAGAATATAATAAAACATTACATATTTTGCATGATAGTGTTAGAGGTTTCAAACATGATTTTGATAATATTGTTACAACAATTGGTGGTTATATAAAAACAAATGATATGAAAGGTTTAGAAAAATATTATTCTCAACTTGAAGAAGATTGTGAAAAAGTAAATAATTTATATATTTTAAATCCAGATATAATTAATAATCCTGGAATATATAATTTACTTACTACAAAATATAGTGAAGCTACTAAAAAAGGAATTAAAGTAAATTTAACATTCTTATTAGATTTAAATAATTTACATATGAAAATTTATGAATTTGCTAGAATGCTTGGAATTCTATTAGATAATGCTATTGATGCTGCTTCTGAGGCAGATGAAAAAGTTTTAAATATTGTTTTTAGAAACGATTCAAGAAACAATAGAAATATAGTATTAATAGAAAATACTTATAAAGACACAAATATTAACATTGATGAAATATTTAATAAAGGTGTAACTGGAAAAGAAAATCATACTGGACTTGGATTATGGGAAGTAAAACAAATTTTAAAGAAAAATAACAATATTAATTTATATACAAATAAAAATAAAACTTACTTTTCACAACAATTAGAAATTTATTATTAAAAGATAGATTAATCTATCTTTTATTTTTATAGTAAAAAATAAAGAACAGCTTGTGCTGTTCTCGCATTAAGGATTGTATATAACATTAAAGTATATTGTATTTTAATAAGAGCATTGTCGAACTACTCTTATTAAATTTAAAGACTTGTTAATTAATCTTTTTTTACTAAACTTGCTGGCATTTTTGGTTGATGTAATGCAAACCACATAAAGCAAGCAGTATTAGTAGATTTTGCATATTTTTCTGCCATTTTTGCTAATAATTTTAACATAAAGGTTTCCTCCTTTGTTTATATATATAATATAAAAATACTGCCGGCATTGTATTTTTAATATTAACAATTTAATTTGTAGCATTTTCATAAATTTCATAACCATATTTATTATTTGTTAACTTATAAGCAATTCTTGTAATCATACAAGTTTGTATAAAATACCCAAATATAATTATGTTAGAAATTATATTACTTGGTACTACTACTGATATTATTAGACCTATTATAAAAAATAAGTATGATAATATCATTTTCTGTTTTCTAACTTTTTTACTTATTATCGGTACATCTTCTGTATCTGCTGGTGCATAAAGTTTTATCATTATTATTCCAAACAAACCAACTATACCAATCATAATATATTTTGTAATATCATCTAAAACGATATTTTTCGCCAAAATTGCAATTCCACAATAAAAAGCTGTTGTTGATATAATACATCCTATATGTGTTTTTAAATGAAATCCTCCTGAAGCACCTTTGTATGGTAATAATATTAAAAATGTTAATAATGTTAATTTAAACACTCCTAATATATAAGCTACAAATAATGTTATAAATAACTTTGGAATTTCACCAATTAAGATTTGTAATCCAAAATTAATTACTTCTGCTCTTTCATCATCAATTTCTGGCATCTTTTTTCTAATTTTACATGTTAGAGATTCTGTGATTTTATCTATCATTTTTTCTCACCACACTTTTTTCTTATGTTGAAATGATTTTAACATTATTTTTTTAGTTTCTAATTTTTCTTTTATGAAAAGATTTATTATTTTTGCATCTTTTTTCTTTGCTTTTTTCATAAAAGATTTTCAATATTTGACAAAAATATAGTATAAATGACAAAAAAAAGAAACCGCTACTAACGATTTCTTAATATACACCACGTTCCTACACTTTCTGGTAAATCCTTGAATGTCATCTCCTCTTTCGTTATAGGATGGTTAATAGTTAATTCATATGCCCACAAAGCAATTTGCTTTCCTTGTCCTCTTGTTCCATATTTCTGATCTCCAAATATGCTATGACCAAAATTTGATAATTGAACACGTATCTGATGATGTCTTCCTGTATGTAAATTCACTTTTACTAAACTTAATTTTTTGACTTCATCATATTTTATAACATCATAATCTAATTTAGCAAGTTTTGCATTTTTCTTATCTTTATTTACTACTTTACTTATATTATTTCTTTCATCTTTATATAAATAATCTTCTAAAGTACCACTTTTATTTTCTATTTTTCCATCTACAACAGCTAAATATTTTTTCTTAAAAACTTTTTCTCTTACTTGGTCACTTAATCTTGATGCTGCTTTTGAAGTTTTTGCAAAAATCATAATTCCACCAACCGGTCTATCAAGTCTATGAACTAGTCCTAAATATACATTTCCAGGCTTATTATATTTTTCTTTTATATATTGTTTTACCATTGTAAGCATATCTATATCACCAGTTTTATCTGATTGAGATGGAACATTTGGAATTTTTTCTACAACGATAATATGATTATCTTCATATATTACTTTTAATTTCTGCATTTTATTTCTCCCATCTACCATATATTCCACATGGTAAAACAAGTTTTGATTCTTCCATTGGAATTCCAATTTCTCCTGATTCTAGTTTTCCTTTATATTTTTTAGCAACTGTTAAGTTTAAAATATCTTCCAATACTTTACTTGAAATACCTGTTGTATATGAATTTATTAGGAAAAATAATGGATTATCTGATAATACATTTGTACATAATTCTACTAAATCATATATATTATTTTCAAATTGCCAAACTTCCCCATTTGCACCTCTCCCATATGATGGTGGGTCCATTATTATTGCATCATATTTATTGCCTCTTCTTATTTCTCTATTTACGAATTTTACAACATCATCTACTATATATCTTACTGGTCTATCTTTTAATCCTGAAGATTCTATATTTTCCTTAGCCCATGTTGTCATTCCTTTTGAACTATCTACGTGACACACTGAAGCCCCAGCTGATGCACAAGCAACTGTTGCACCACCTGTATATGCAAATAAATTTAACACTTTTATTTCTCTTTTTTCTGATTTTATTTTATTAATCATCCAATCCCAGTTAACTGCTTGTTCTGGAAATAAACCTGTATGTTTAAATCCCATTGGTTTTATATTAAAAGTTAAATCTTTATATTTTATTTGCCATTGTTTAGGCATTTTTTTGTTGAATTCCCATGAACCCCCACCAGAACTACTTCTATGGTATGTTGCATTTATTGAATTCCATTTTTTAGGGTAACTTTTGTCTTTCCATATTATTTGTGGATCTGGTCTAGAAAGTATAACATCTCCCCATTTTTCTAATTTTTGTCCATCTGCCATATCTAATATTTTATAATCTTTCCATTCATTTGCAAGTTTCATTTTTTCTTTTTTATAGCTTAAAAAAATAGCTACTATTCCTCCTCTTTTTAGAATAGTTCTATTTTATCATATTTTTATATATTTTGCAAAACTTTCATAAAAGTATAAATCAAATAAAAATTAACAAAAGACAATGTCAAAAAACTCGTACAAGCAACAGAAAAAAATTTATGTTTTTTTATAAAATTCAATACCTTACTTGTTTTCTTTTCTTTTGGCAATTCAAGCCTGTCCAATCTTGCATTATATTTAATATTAAAAACATTCTCCATATATTTTCTCCCCCTTATCTCTTATATGTATATGCATTAATTGAAGATTTATTCCTATTTTTTTATAAAATATTTCAACATTCAAAAAAAGTCAGACTATTGAATCTGACTTTTAATCTCTTTTGCTAAATTTTCATTTATTCCCTTAACCTGTATTAATTCTTCAATGCTTGCATTTTTAATGTTTCCAACACTTCCAAATTGTTTCAAAAGTTCCTTTTTCTTAGCATCACCAATACCTTTTACTTCATCTAATTCTGATTTAGTAATAGATTTTTCTCTTAACTTTCTGTGATAACTAATTGCTGTATCATGAACTGTATCTTGAAATTTTGTTATTAAATTCATTAGATTTTCTGATATTTCTAATTCATTTCTATTTTCATCCATTAAAGCTCTAGTTTGGTGTTTATCGTTTTTAACCATTCCAAATACAGGAATTTCTAAATTGTATTTTTTTAATGCTGTTTTTATTGCTCTTATTTGTGTAATACCTCCATCTGCAAAAAATGCATCTGGTAATTTTCCAAATCCTCCATCTGGATTTTCTATAGAATGTGCAATTCTTCTTGTAACAACTTCTTCCATACATTTAGGGTCATCTTGTCCTATTACTGTTTTTATTTTAAATCTTCTTGATAAATTCTTTTTTATAACTCCATCTTGCATTACACACATTCCAGCTACCATATATTCTCCTGAAATATTTGATATATCAAATGTTTCTATTTTTCTTGGTAATTTTTCCATTTTTAAAACATCTTTTAATTCCATCAAAATCTCTGATTTATCTTTTTCTTTATTTTCTAAAGTAACTTTTGCATTATTTTCTGCCATCTCTACAAATCTTAATTTTTCGCCTTTTTTAGGGCTTTTTAATTCCACTTTTTTTCCTAACATTGTGGATAACCATTGTTCTATTATGTCTTTTTCAGGCAATTCTTCTCTTAACATTATTTTACTTGGAATATTTGGATTATCTAAATAGTATTGTTTTATAAATCCAGCTAAAATCTCACTATCATCCATATCTTTTAATTCATTGAAAAAGTAATGTTCTCTGCCTATCATTTTGCTTCCACGTACAAAGAATATTTCTATACATACTTCTATTTCTGATTTATATAATCCTATTACATCTATATTGTTTTCAGATATATTAGAAACTTTTTGTTTTGCTGATGATCTTTCTATTGCAATTTTTCTATCTCTTAAATATGCAGCTTTTTCAAAATCTAATTTTTGTGATGCTTCTTGCATTTGTGTATCTAAATCTCTTAAGATTTTTTCTGTTTTTCCTTCTAATAACTCTATTATTTCATCTATTTGTTTTCTATATTCTTCTGGTGTAACATAGCCCATACATGGTGCTAAACATCTATTTATGTGATAATTTAAACATGGTCTTGTATTTGATTTAAAATTTTTACATTGACGTATTTTATATTTCTGTTTTATAAAATCTACCATTTCTTTCGCAGCACCTGGATTAGCATATGGTCCAAAATATTTTGCTCCATCATTTAATAATCTTCTTGTTATAAATACATTTGGATATTCTGATTTTACGTCTATTTTTATGTATGGATATGTTTTATCATCTTTTAATAATACATTGAATTTAGGTCTATTTTTCTTAATTAAATTACATTCTAAAATCAATGCTTCTGCTTCATTATCAACTACTATATATTCAAAATGGTCTATTAAACTTACCATTTTCTTTATTCTTTCAGTTTTATTTGTTTTTCTAAAATATGACCTAACTCTGTTTTTTAGAGAAACTGCTTTTCCAACATATATAATGTTATTATTTTTGTCTCTCATTACATATACTCCAGGCTTTCCTGGTAATTTTTTTAATTCTTCCTCTATATTAAACATATTTTTTCACCTATCTATTTAATATTATATACTAATTACTTCATATAAATCAATATTTTACATATAAAAAGGCTCCCTATTAAAGGGAACCCATTAGGTTTTATTAATTATCACTTATTAGCAATATAGAGCTCATATCTTACAATAGATACATTAATATCCTCTATTGCCGCATACAAAACATTCAACTGTCTTCTTGCCTTAGGTAAATCTATCTTGATTTCCTCAGGAGTTTTTTCCTGTAACCAATAACTGATTTTTTCAGCATATGAAAATGACCTATGATGGAATTTGTGATAGCAGTGGGCATCACACTCTTCAGCTTCCATATTAAATGGCTTATTGTCAAATTCCATCTGATACTTAGATCTTAAAACGAACTGCAAATCGGACAATGCTATTTCTAATCGGTTACGTTCTGATCTTAACCGCTGTAAATACAAATCCGGCTGCTGTAATGTCCAATCTGTATTTTCCTTTTGTAATGGCGAACCATGAATTGCGTCATCTAATTCAAAAGAATGCTTTGCCAAGTTTCTTGTTACATGAAATATTTTGTACTCAATTCATATTAAAACCTCCTTATGTGTCCACATTTGTTGTAACATCATCTATTTTAGCATATTATGTAAATTTTGTCAAATATTATCAAAATTAATTTTCAAAAAAACTTGCACTATTTTTATTTATATAGTAATATAATACCATAATTGAAAGTTGCAAAAAATTAAAGAAAGGAGTTATTAATCAACAAGCGCCAGGACCATATTTTATGGTTGACGAGGTCTAGAGTTATCGAAATATTCGGCGGATGCTCTAGTGGCTTTAACTTAAGGTCATAATATTAATATAAAAACTAATAGCAATATTAAAACAGAAATTAATATAATTAAGTATTGCAATACTTTCAATTCCGGAATTTTAATTTTTAGGAGGAATTACTATGTGTGGAATTGTAGGTTACATAGGAGTTAAAAAAGCTTGCCCAATTTTATTGGCAGGTTTAACAAGATTGGAATACAGAGGTTATGACTCTGCAGGTATTTCAACAATAGAAAAAAATGGATTATCTTTAATGAAAGATAAAGGAAGAGTCAAAAATCTATCAAATTTAGATGAAATTGATAAATTAGAAGGAACTATAGGAATTGCTCATACAAGATGGGCAACACATGGAAAGCCATCTAAGGAAAACTCTCACCCACATCAAGATAATTCAAAAACATTTAGTGTTGTACACAATGGAATTATTGAAAATTATAATGAATTAAAAAAATCATTAGAAGAAAAAGGTTATACTTTTTATTCTCAAACAGATACAGAAGTTATACCTAATCTAATTCATTATTATTTTAATATTGATAAAAATAATGATGATTTAAAATTTTTAAGAGCAGTTAGAAATACATGTTTAGATTTAAAAGGAAGTTTTGCAATTGAAGTTATTTCAAAATTATACCCAGACAATATGATTGTTGTTAGACAAGACAGTCCTTTAGTTATTGGAACTTGTGAAGATGAAAAATATTTATCTTCTGACATACCAGCAATACTTTCTTATACTAGAGATTTTTATCTTTTAAATGATTTAGAATTTGTATTATTAACAAAAGATTCTGCTAAATTTTATGATAAAGATTTAAATAAAATAGAAAAACATACACAAACAATAGAATGGAATTCATCTGCTGCTGAAAAAGATGGTTTTGATGATTTTATGTTGAAGGAAATTTATGAACAACCAACAGCTATAAGAGAAACTATTGGTGCAAAAATAAATCTAAATTCAAAATGTGAGTTTGACGAACTAGGATTTACAAAAGATTATTTATCTAGTCTAAATAAAATTTATATTGTAGCTTGTGGAACTGCAATGCATGCAGGTCTTAGTGGAAAAAATGCAATTGAAAAACTTTGTAGAATTCCTACTGAAGTTGATATAGCTTCTGAATTTAGATATAGAGACCCAATTATAGATGAAAAAACTTTATGTATTTTTATCTCTCAATCTGGAGAAACAGCAGACACAATAGCAGCACTTAAACTTTCTAAAGAAAAGGGTGCTAAAACTTTAGCTATTACAAATGTAATTGGAAGTTCTATAACAAGAGAAGCACATTATTCAATTTACACTCATGCAGGTCCAGAAATTGCTGTTGCATCAACTAAAGCTTATACATCTCAAGTTATGCTAATAAATATTCTAGCAATATATTTTGCAGAAATTTTATTTGGAGAAAATTCAAAATTAATTAAAGATTTAAAACAAGATATTTTAGATTTACCTAAAAAAATTGAAGAGACTTTAAAATGTAATGAAGAAATTAAAAAATTTGCTCAACAAATATATCAAGAAAAAGACGTCTTTTTCTTAGGTCGTGGCATTGATGAAACAGTTGCTAAAGAGGGTTCTTTAAAACTAAAAGAAATTTCTTATATTCATTCTGAAAGCTATGCAGCAGGTGAATTAAAACATGGACCTATAGCACTAATAGAAAACGGAATTACTGTTATAAGCATTATGACAGATGCAAATTTAGTTAAGAAAACTGTAAGTAATATTCAAGAAGTTATTACTCGTGGTGCTAAGACTTTAGTTGTAACGAATCAAGATGTTGATAAAAATATGTTTGATGAAGTAATAACAATCCCAAAAACAGATTGTTTTATTTCCCCTATTTTATCAGTTATTCCGCTTCAATTACTTGCTTATTATATTTCTAAAGAAAAAGGATTGGATGTTGATAAACCAAGGAATTTAGCAAAGTCTGTCACAGTTGAATAAAAAAAAATAAAAGAAATCAAATTGATTTCTTTTATTTTTTATTCTCCCATTTCCATATCGCTATCTTTTTCCTCTTGAACACTATGCATTGAATCACTTTCATTTAATTCATCTAATTGTTTATCTGTATTCCAGCCTAATTCTGTATTTTCATTACTTACATGATATTGGAAACCTTTTACTTGCTCTACAATATCTTCTGGTAAATTGCTAAGTTCATCTGGTGAGATTGTACAAATTTTATTTCCTTGTTCATCTAATAAATTTAATAAATCTACTTTTACTGCTTCTTGATAATTTTTAAAATTACCTGAATTTCCAGTTCCATCTGGTGAACTATAATATTTTCCACTACTTATTTCCCATTTATTATTTACTAAATTATTTAATTTAGATATAACAGGATTTTGTTGTTCAATGCTATTATCTGTATTTTGTGTTTTTTGCGTTACTTCAGCAACTTCATCATTTTTTTCTTTGTTTTCTTGTTGCACAACTACTGCATTTGGTTCTATATTAATATGATATTTATTTTTAAAATTAATATCATTTTTATTATTTTCAGTTGTATATTCTATATTATTATTTTCTTTATTATTAACATCTTGCATTTTATTATTTTTATTTACCCCAAATAATGAAATACCTGTAATCGCTAAAGCACCTGCAATTCCCACCAATGATGCTCTTCCCAAATATTTTTTTGCTTTTTCTTTATCAATGTTGATATTTAATTTTGGCATATGAAAACTTTTAAATTTCATTTTAGGAAATTTCGATTTGCTTAAGCTTAATATCTTTTTATCTTTTTGTTGTATATTTTCCTTTTTTCCTGACTCTAATAATTTTACATCTTTATTATTTCTGAATATTCTTATAAATTTACCAAAAACTTTAGCTCCAAAGTATTTTTCTTGATTTGCAACCCTTTTCATATATCTAAACTTTTCTTTTAATGTTGCTCCTTTTTGAAACATTATTCCTTTTGTATTATATATAAATTCAATATCCAATTTGTCTAGTGATTTTTTATTAAATACAATTTGTCTTTTTTGATACTCTTGCTCTGTTTCATTACTTTTTCTACTTAGATTTCTAGTTGCTATTTTTAGATATCTTTCAGCATAATCTTGTGAACTTTTTTTATCATACTCTTTTAGTAATTTATAAGCTATTACATCTACATTTTTTAGTGTTCTCTCTCTAGCTAATTTATATTCATTTTCAGCTAAATTTTCATCCATTGCTTCTTTTAATGATTCATAACCTTGAATTTTTAATTTTTTTATTTCTTTATATGCATGTGGATTAATAGTTTTTAAGTTTTCTACCAACTTTTGTTGTAAATATTCATGATTTTTTAGTATTTGTTCCATACGCATACTAATTATACGTTCCGATGTTCCATGTTTATATGTAGAATCTTCAACTCCATTTATAACTTTTGAAGCATAGCACCAGCCATCATCCCCAATAAGTTTATAATTATTGGCTTTTGAATCAGCAATTATTTTTAATTTTACCTTTTCATCAATATCAGTTACTCTTAATCTTACATCATTATCCCATATATGATAATTATATTGATATTGGTTATTATCATCGCTTTCTATTTCGTCCTCATCCATATTATATACTTCTGGTTCTTTAGAAATATATTTTATTTCCTTTTTGTTAATATTTGAAAAGCTCTTTGGTGTTTTTCTTTCTTGCCTTTCAATTTCTTTGTTTTTCATTTTTTCTCTTTTAATTTTTATTTTTTCTTTTTTAGTTTTTCCATGATTTTTAGTTTGTTTTATTTTATCTTGTTCTATTTTATTTTGTTGTTCATTATTTTGTTTTGCTTGTTCTTGTTTATCACTTTCTCTTTTTTTTAATGATTTTTCCATTCTTTCAACAAGTTTTTCTACACTATTTTCATTTTCCATATATTTTCCCCACCTTATCTTTTGATAAATATATCATAACACATAAATAAAAAAAAAACTATAAAAAATTTAAAAAAATTATAATTATATTCCAAATTATAATTTTCCCCTAAACAATTAATAATTTAACAATAATCAAACATACTGCACCTGGTAATCCTAATAATCCAATTAAAATACTTGTAAAAATATTTAAACCAATGTGAAATCCCCATAATCCACCTATTAAATTAATTAAAAATATTAATACTCCTCCTATTATAGAATTAATAACTAATTTTACTATTTTTGTTATAGGAACAATAAAAATTTTCCCAAAAATTATTAAAAAACAAATACAAGCCAAATATGTAAGTAAATTTGTTTCCATATTCATCCCTCTTCAAACTTAATTTATACATTTTTATGCAAGTTTGGGACAAATATTACAATACTTTAACTTATTTCTTCTTCATAATTTGAATATTCTATTTGATTTATACTATCTATTGTGATTCCCTTTGCTTTTGCTAATTTAAATAAATAATTTAGTTTTGCCTGATTTGCTTTAATTTGATATATATAATAATCAACTAAATCTAATTCTGCAAATTCAAAGTTTTTATTATTATTTTTTAATTCTTCTCTAGTTTTTATTATGTTTTTTATTAACTCTATTTCTTTATTCATTTCCTCACCTTTTCTATCATCTAACATAATTTCACTTCCACTTCACTTAAATTTTAGATATTATATGCAAAAAATAATAAATTATACTAAAAAAATAATTATTCATCACCTTATTTTCCAACTTTTTTACCAAAAATACTTGTTTTTTTTGCCATTTTATAAGATAATATATATGTAGAATTAAAATATAAAAAGGGGCTATATATAATGAAATTTTTAGACAAGTTTTTAAAAAAATTAAATACAAGTAGAAATACCTTTTTTACATATATACTAACTCTTATAACTGCATATTTAGCAGTGGATAGAATTGTAGAAATGTTATTAATGTTATTCACAGGTGTTTCTTATTCTTATTGGGGACCAATAAAATATACTTTAGCACTTGCATGCCCTGTATTTGCTTATTTATTTTCTGGTTCTTCTGAATTTTCTTCAAGTAAGAAACAAAAAGTAACTTTATTTAATGTATATATTATAGGATTATCAATAATTGCTATTTCAATGTTCACCCAATGGTTAAATATGGTAGCGTGGCTTTTATTGATATCACATCCAAATTATGTTGAATTAGTTACAAACTTTTCAGATTTAATAAGACATGCATTTACATCAATTACTGTCTTATTCCCATTATTTATTATACCAAAAGTATTTAATTTCTTATACTTTGGTGTAAATGATAGTAAAGATATGACTCGTTCTATTTGGGATTATGCAGGTATTGATTTATCAGATACAAAAAAAGATCATGGTCCATATACTTGTGAGGTATATTTATGTCAAAATAGTGAAACTGGAGCAACTATAACAATTCCTGAAGATTCAAGATACCAAAGTATGTTCGTTTGTGGTGGTTCTGGAACAGGAAAAACAGCTCTTGTATATGAACCATTAATTGCTAGAGATTTAGAAAGAAAATTCTTCTTTAGAGAAGTTTCAAAAGAATTAGGTTTTACTGCTTTAAAAACAGGAATTGCCACACTTACAAAACCTTATGATAATGATTATTTAAATGAAAACTTTAATTTAAACATGTTAGTTCCTACTTCTGGAAACGAAAGTGTTTATAAAGCTTTTATGAAAAAAATGATATTAGATGATTCTGTTGAAACAACTTATAGAAATTGTGGTATTACTGTATTATCTCCAGATAGAGAAATTACAGACCATATGACTAATGTATGTAAAAATTTTGGATTATCTTACGAAATAATTGATCCAACTGATAAAACTTCAATTGGTTTAAACCCATTTGTTTATGACAATCCAAGCAAAATAGCTGTTACTATTTCTTCTGTTTTAAAAGCTATGTATAATAATACACACAGTGAAATCGAAGAAGCTTATAGAGATGATGCTGCAATTCAAGCTATTGAAAATGTTACAATTCTTTTAAAAGAAATGTACCCTAGAATGAATGAAGGAATGTTACCAAACTTAGAAGATATGCTTAAAATGCTTACAAACTTTGATTTAGTTGAAAAAATGTGTGAAATTCTATGTCATAATGAAGAATTAAAAGAAAAATATAGTTTACAAATTGCTTACTTTAAAAAGCATTTTTATAAAACAGGTTCTGGAAGAGACGAAACAGAAAAATATGTATATTCAGCAGTTACTCAATTAGATAGTTTATTAAGATTACCTGGTGTAAGATCTATCTTATGTAATAGACACAATAATTTAGATTTTGATAAAATGTTATCAGATGGAAAAATAGTTTTTGTTTGTACTAGACGTGGTGATTTAGGAGCTACATCTCATAAAGCCTTTGGATTATTCTTCTTAATCTCAATGCAAAATGCAGTATTAAGAAGACCAGGAACTGAAAAATCTAGAGTACCTAACTTCATGTATATAGATGAATTTCCAGACTTTATATGTAAAGCTACTGAACCAATCTTTACAATGTATAGAAAATACAAAATTGGTACAACAATTTCAGCACAAAACTTATCTCAACTTGAAACACCAACTGAAAGAGAAAACTTTAGACAAGTTATTTTATCAAACTGTGCAAGTAAAATATTTACAGGTGGTGGAACAGTAGAAGATTTACAATGGTGGGAAGTTCAATTAGGCCAACATAGAGAATGGGATATGTCAAATTCAATAGACTTTGATAAAATGAAATATGAATCAAAACATGGTGGCGTTAGTTGGAAATTTATTCCTAACTTTAAAGTTGGTAAATTACAAACTTTGGGAACTAAAGATTGTGCATATCTTATAAGAGCCTCTAATGGAAAACCTCTTGCTGGTCAAGGTAAATTAAATTTCTTAGAATCTAAATATAAAGAACCTAAGAAAATAAAAACTTTTGATTTTGGAAAATATTCTGATAGAGTTACAAGTGATATTGAAATTGAAGATGATACTCCAACTAAAAAGAAATTTGATTTAAAAAATTTAGATTTTAAAGATGAAAGAAATGAATTTAATCCAGTTCAAACAGATGTAACTGATTCAGATTATTTATTTGATAATGAAGATGCAATAGTTGTTAATTTAAATAATAAAAATAAAAAGAAAATGTAATTTACACATTTTCTTTTTTTATATCATAATTCCTAATGTATCTATAACTATTCCAACAATAACACCAATTGAATATAATAAAACTACAATTTTAATATTCTCTTTAATTTCGTTATTAGTTTTAAATAACACAGCTAGTCCAATTCCTGCTCCTGTTAATAAACCTGCCATCATACTTCCAAATGATATAACCTTTTGTAAATACATATTTGTAATAATTACTGATGCAGCACAATTTGGTATTAATCCTATTAATGCTGATACTAGTGGTCCAATTATTGGTTTATTTAATAGTAGATTTGCTATTGCCTCTTCACCAATGAAATGAACTATTGTATTTATAATAAATGAAATTATAATTATATATACAAATATATTTAAAGTATGATGTATTGAAGATTTTAAAATTCCATTTTCGTTACAATGACAATGTTCTTCTTCACATACTTGTTCAATATTTTCTTTTATTTTATTTTTTGTTAATACATTTATTACTAAATCAATTATAAATCCAGCAAGCATTCCTATTACTAATTTTATTGCTAATATTTTTAAGATAATAATTGGAGATACTGCTTCAGATATAAATATTGGAAGCATTTCATCTGAGGTTGATAGATATACAGCAATTAGGGTTCCTAAAGTTATAACTCGTCCTGCATATAAATTAGTAGCAGATACTGAAAATCCACATTGTGGAAATATTCCTAATAAACTTCCAAAAAATGGACCCCATTTTCCTGATTTTTGTATGGTTTCTTTTGATTTATGCTTCATTTTATGTTCTATATATTCCATCAATAAATATGTTATAAATAAAAATGGTAATAATTTTATAGAATCAATTAATGTATCTAATATTACATCTAACATTTTTTATTCCTCCCAAAATATTTGCATTTACTAGTTTAACATAAAATGCTGAACTTTGCAATATTTTTTATTACAAAATTCAGCGCTCACTTATCTTCTTCTAAAGCATCCACAAAAACTACCATTGTTTCCATTGTTATTTGGAAATACATTTGCTCTTACTGCAATAGAATCATTTGATGTATTACAATTACATGAAACACTATTGTTGTTACTATTTCTGCCATTATTAGGGCAATTTGTATTAATTGTTAACAAATCATTTTCAACTCCGTTACATCCATTGCTACTTATTGTTAATAAATTTCCATTATCATTATTTGAAAATCCACCGTGTTATTGATAATAGTTGAGTTGAATTATTGTTATTATTGGAATTTTGATTTCTTTCTCTGCTACAACAATGTGATTCTTCTCTTCTATCTAGTTCTCTTAATATTCTGCAAACTAGACTTGTTAATACAGCTGTTATAAATGCTAAAA
>ULWT01008223.1_pt1 | contig 25207 bp, 31 predicted proteins | sample 1960611 | NCBI WGS metagenome assembly ULWT01 (sample SAMEA4835819, study PRJEB28245) | human gut metagenome | biome: gut microbiome; material: fecal sample | place: Denmark | collected 2008
CCGGAATAGTCAAACTCCACAAAGGGCAGCTTGTTCAGCGCCTCGCAGATACCGGCCACCACGGTGAGCGCCGTGGAAAGCAGGTTGTAAAACCAGGCCTGCACGCCGGAGATGACATTACTGAACGCAATGCCGATGTTTTGAGCACAGGCCCCCAGGGCGCTCCAGATGCCCAGGGCAATGTTGGCGATGGTCAAGCCCAGGTTGACAAAGAATTGCACCACCACATTGATGCCGCCGCAGATGACGCCAAAGCCGCTGTTGGCGATGCCGGTAAACTTGGCGATGGCCGAACAGGCGGCGTAGATGGCCGCCACAAGGGCGATGACCAGCACCACAATCCAGGTGATGGGACAGGCCAGCAGGGCCGCATTGAGCCCATACTGAGCCGCAGTCTGGGCAAAGGTGGCCCCGGTGCTCATCATCAATGCCGCTGCTTTCACGCCCTCAGCCAGCGCCATGGCGGCGTTGATGCCGTTGGTGATGAGGGCCACGGCATTGTAGGCGATAAAGGCGGCCACCAGGCCGTAGACAATGGGGCTTATCCAGCTCCAGTTGTCCACCACAAAGGCGGCCCCGTTGATGAGGAGGTCCAGCACGCCGGTGGCCACCGTGGCCAGCATGGCCAGCCCGTTGATGGCCCCGTTGATGACCGTGTTAAACTGAGCGCTGTTTGCCACCTGGTTGAGCCGTGTGAGCACAGGGTCAAAGGCCGCCAGGGCCGTGTTTTGCATCTTGGTGGCAATCTGGGCCCAGGTCAGGGGCATACTTTCAAACTTGGCGTTGGTTTCATCGGCGGCGGCAAACATGGCGTTTTTGACCACCTCAGCGGTGATGAGGCCCTGCTCCGCATATTGCTTGATGGAGCCCTCCGCAATGCCCATGTAGCTCTCAATGGCACGGGCAATGCCGGGGGCGTTCTCCAGGATGGAGTTGAGCTCCTCGCCCCGGAGGGCACCGGCGGCCATGGCCTGGGTGAGCTGGAGCATGGCGGCAGACTGGCCCTCCGCCGTAGCGCCGCCAATGACAAACTGCTTGTTGATTTGTTCCATGAAAGCGATGAGCTCATCATTGCTTTCAAAAGCGGAGCCCGCATTGGCTCCCATACTGGCGATGGCGGAGGCGGTGTCCAGATAGGCGGACCGGGACCTCTGGGCAGAGGCCATGATTTTTTGCTCCAGGGCCTCCACAGAGCCCCCATCATCCACAAGGAAATTGAGGCGGGCCGTGGTGCTGGTCATCTTGTCAGACAGCCCCAGGAGCGCTTTTATACCGGCTCCGGCGGCCAATGTGGCCACAATGCCTTTGACCTTGCCCAGCAGGCCGCCCGCAGCATTGGTGCCGTTGCGGAGGCCCTTGTTGAGGATTTCCTCCTGCTCTGCCGCCCGGCGGTAGCCCTCCGCCATTTCATCCACTTCACGGTTGGCCTGCACCAGCGCCGCTCTGGCCGCCTGGATTTGCGCCGTGTCCACAGCACGCCCGGAGGCCCGCTGGACCTGCTCAAAGGCATTGAGGGTGGTGTTGAGCGCCGTGTTGATTTTTCTGAGCACGCCGCTGATACCGTCATTGAGGACCATCTGAGATCTGATTGTTGCCACGGGTTCACCCCCTCTTTTAAGAATTAGGCCCCCGCCATGCAGCGGGGGCCCCTGTTACTTCCGTTTGGCTCTGCCTTTTCTCATCTTGCTTTTCAGCTCGGCCTCCCGTTTCTTTTCATCCTCGCCTCTCACTTGGATGGAGGCGATGACGAAAGCCTTTTCCTTGACGGGCAGGTCTAAAAACTTGGACGGCTCCCAGCCAAACTTTTGCAGGCAGAAATGGGCAAAGTTGGCCTCCGGGTCACCGTCCAGGATTAGTTTTTTGCCTCGGCCACAATGTCATCATCGGTCTTGAAACCGTTGACCTGGAAAACCTCCGTGACATAATCGTCAAACTCACCGCCAATGAGCAGTTTGCCAATCAGCTCCTCCGGCTTGGCCACGCCCCAATCATTCTGGAGTGCGGCGTTGTTGAGGTCCGGGAACACGGTGCAGCGGGCCGCCACCTTTGCCTGGAAAGTGTAGGTGTCAAGCTGCTGGGTGTACTGGCCTTTCTTGCCGGGCACGGGGACCTGGCGGATGCAGGCGGAGCGGATGCGGGCGTACTCATCGGCGGAGATGCAGCAGATTTCCCACTCCATGGGCTTGCCGTCCTCCCCCTTGATACGGGGGGAGGCGGCAAACTTGTGGTTTTCAATCTGCTCGACATTGGCACGCATGAAAGCGGACAGGTTACTCATGGATTTTTTCCTCCTTGTGTGTTATGCGGCCTTACATGTAGGCCGGGTTGGTGTACTGTTCGGGCCGGGTGAAGCTGTCACAGTAGCCCTCAATGGACTGCTCAACAAAGTCACCCTCCGCATTGAACATGGACAGCAGCACATCACCGTCCAGGATGCAGTTGTTGTAGATTTTGGTGCTCCGGCCCACGGTGGTGGCGGGGTCATCGTTGGAGGTCTGGATGTCAAAGGTGGGCATCACGCCGGTCTTGATGAAGTCCTCCACCACCTTGTCAAAAATCTCCGTGCATTTGTAGATGGTCATGGAGAAAGACAGGGCAACGGTCTGGGCCTTGTGGCCCACCACAACACCGCCCAGCTTGTAAACCTCAGCGGTGTTGACGGATGCCGTGCCCTCAAACTCCTTGGCCATGAGCATGGAGTAGCGGGTCCCGTCAATGGTGACAAAGCACTCCGCAAAATTGGCGCTTACAGCGTCCTGGGTGTTCATGGTCGGCTTGGACATTTTCCTTTCCCTCCCTTACTGGATAATCACGCTCATGTAGAGCTGGGCCATGGCGTTGACCACATTGAGCCCGTTGACGATGCAGAGGACGGCTTTCTTGCTGTCACCCTGCTCACAGGTCACAATTTCCGGGTCAAAGTTCTCCACGGCCCGGATGTCATCAAGCTGCTGGATGAGCTTGGTGATGTCCCCCCACAGGGAGGAGCGGCCAGAGGCGTCATTGGGCACGGTGCCCAGGTACTTTTGGCCGAACAGCACCGCCACATCATTGGCAATCTGGTCACACACCCGAATGGTCTGGTTGCTCTGGAAAATCTCCCCCTTGGTGTCGGACAGAGTGAGCAGGGTGTTGATGTCCTCCAGCACCCGCACATCACCATTGACGTTGTGGAAGATAAACTTGCCCGCCTTGAGGGCCGCCTCCAGCTCCGCCTGGGTGTAGTCGGTATTGATGGTCAGCTCACCATCATACTTGAAATTGGTGAGGGACTTGTTGACCGCACAGCCCGCCTCAGCACCGGCCACCCAATACACCAGGGAATGGGTGGGCACGCTGGCAATGGTGGGGTGTGTCACGGTGTTCCACACGCCAATGATACCCTCATAGTCCGCCGTGCTGGGCTGCCAGGCCACAAGCTGGAATTTACTGCCCACCTCATCCCGGACACGGCTGCAAAACTGCTGATAGAGCCGGACGGTGGTGGCGTCCGATGCCGGGCAACACAGAGCGTTGTAGGCATAGGGCTCAATCTTGTCCAAAAAGGCTTGGTGGGCCTCGCCGTTGATGGTGGTGGCATCCGCCCCGTTGGTCAGAGGCATCCCGGCAGATGCGGACAGGGTGGCCTCCGTCTTGAAGTCCACCCAATCGTTGCTTACCAGAGCCTCAGCATCCTCAACGGTCTGGGTGTCAGCGGCCACGCCGTCCACATAGGTGGTCACATCCCACAGGTCCGGCTCATCCACATTGGCGGCCACCACAATGGTGATGTCGTTGCCTTTCACGCCGCCATACTTAGCCGTGGCCAGGGTGTTGGAGGCCTTGACGGCCCCGGAGCCCAGGCGGTAGCAGTAGACGGTGGTGGCGTGGGTGAAAATCTCCCGCAGGGGGAGCATCTTGGGGTGGTCGTAGGCATAGCCGAAAATGGTTTTGCTGTTCTTCTGAAACTCCCCAGAGGTGACGGCGAAAACCTCACCCTCCGGGCCCCAGCTCAGCTCAAAAGGCGCTGCCGCAAAGCCTCTGTCAGAGAGGGTAGCGGACGCCCTGGGCACACTGGAAAAATTGACATAGTAACCGGGCAGGACCTTGTTTTGGACCTGCCAGGTGCCGCCGCCCAGCGCCATATTAGTTCACCTTTCCTTTCATGTACTTCTCAATCAGCCCGTCCACCTCATTCAAGGTGTAGGCCTTGCCGTCCTCCAGCAGAGCCCGGATGAGGTCCCGCCGGTTGGCATATCGCTTGGAGGCCACAAGCTGCTCCTTTTTGTAAGTAGCGGCCCCGGTGGCCTTTTCGCTGTTCGTGGTCTTGGCTTGCGCCATGTTTATCCCTCCATTTCAATATCAAGGGTTTCCATGAGGACCGGCTCCTGGGGGATGTAGGTGTGGTGGTCATAGCTCACCAGCACATGCAGGACGCCCTCCTCAATGGTCCATTCGCAGTTGGTGCAATGGATGAGGTCCCCCTCCGGGGTGGTGATGTCCCGCAGGAGCATGGTGAGCTGATCTGCCACCTCGCAGCACTCCGCCGCCCCCACCTTGGGGTAGTAGATGACATCCAGGGTAGGGGTGCGGAGAAACCGCTCTCCCACCTGTTTGCTCTGCCCGGCGGAGGGCATGACCACATTGAGGTCCCCAGGGGTGAGGCCCTGCTTGACATTCCCGCCGTGTACCTGCACAGCAGGAAAAGCGGCGTGCAGCGCAAGGCTCACGCCGTCATAGATGCTCTTAAAACTGATTTCAGACATTGAAAGCCTCCCGCAGCAGCGCCTCCAGCTTTTTCTCAATGACGGCGGGGGCCACCCGCTCAAGGTCCTTTTCAGACAGGGTGAGGAAATACTGCCCGGCCACCCAGCCGCCTCCGCCACGGGTGCGGTGTCCAAACTCCACATAGCTGGCATAGTGGACGGGGTTGATGACCTCGATGTAAAAGGTCCGTCCCCGCTTGAAAACCGGCAGAGCGTTGGCGTAGGCGGCGGGGTCTACTTTCCCGCCGCCCGCCGCCTCCTGCTCGGTCCGGGCGGTCCAGCCCCGGCGCAGGGTGCCGCCCTTTTTCCCGCTGCTCCTGGGGTATTGCCCCACCGGGGTGCGGGGGATGACCAGGGCCAGCAGCCGGGCGGCCAGCTCTTTGGACACATCCTCACAGAATTTGTCCAGGTCCATGTCCTGGAGCTTTTGCAGGTTATCCCGTAGCTTTTGGAGCTGCTTGTAATCGACATTGCCCCACCGCATTAGGCCCACTCCTTGAACAGCTCCAGGGGGACCTCCTGGTGGCAGGTGTAAACGGCAGGCTTGCCGCTCCGCTCATAGTCACGGGTGACGCCGTTCTGGGTCACCGTGATTTTGGAGCCCTCCGGGATGTCCACGGACGGGTCAATGTAGAGCGTCACCGTCTGGGCCACCAGGGCCGCCTCCTCGGTGGGCTCGGTGCTCTTGACGGTCTGGTGGGAGATGCGGCAGGGCAGGCCGGAGGCCGTCACTTTCTCCACCGGCTCCGTGCGGCCATTGGCAGGGTTGAGCACACCCTGCCGCACGGTGATGGTGGCCAGGCCGGTCCAGAGGCTCTGGATGGCCTTTTTGTAGGCGGCGGGGACTACCATCTCAGCCTCCGAAAAGCCGCCAGGGTGCTCTCTGCCGGGTGCATGAGCTGGGCCAGCATGGCGTCAAAGCGGCTCTCCGCATTGCTTGCACCATCGCTGGCCCCGGCAAAGGTCACGGAGATGTCCCCCTCCGTGATGCTCTTGGCGGGGGCGTTGAAGTCAAAGCCCTCCAGCCCGTCAAGCCCTCCGGCGGCTTTCTTATCAAATAGGAATTGACCGGCCACCATGTCCACAAGGATGTAAAAAAGAGGAGGCGGGAGCTTTCGGTGGTTGATGTTCGCCAAAAGCTCCGCCTCACACTTGCGGATGGTGTATTTAAGGCCGGTTTCGTCAGCGTCCGTGACAGTGTAGCCCAGCATGGCCAGCCGGTCCACCACGGCCTCATACACGCCCTCCATGTCCTTAGCCTCTGGAGAGGATGCGGGCAATGGGGATGGCCTTGTGGGCGATGTAGGAGCGGTCGTTTTCCTCCTCCTCGCCGGAGTGGACCAGGCACCAGTTGGCACCGTTGGCCAGCTCTGCATCCGTGGGGGAGAGAGTGGTCTGGCTTTTCTTTTCGTAGGAGATGCCAAAGGGAGAGAACACCTTGCGCTGGCGGGTGTAGAGGGTGTCCACGCCGCCGTCCGTCTTGGGGTCACGGGCCATTTCATAGGGGACCTTGGCACCGATGTCCTCAAAGCTGATAGCGCCCTCGCCCAGCACATAGGTGGTGTAGCGGGTGCCGGGGACCACATAGCTGTCCGCCGCAGGGGTGCCCTCGCCAAAGTAGGGGGTGACCTCCGCCTGGTTGATCTGGCCGTCAGTAGCGCCGGAGGCCTTGACCTGGAGCGCCCCCTCATCGGTGGAGGCGGCGGGGAAATAGCCATCCTCGGCGGGCATCCCGTCATCCACCACAACAATCTTGCCATTCCAGGAGTAGAGGGTGAGGTCACGGGTCACGCCGTCCTTGTCGGTGTACTTGAGGGCGGTGAGCAGGTTGAGGTTTTCCAGGTTGGTGGCGGGGACAGAGTGCATGAACACAAGAGAAAACTTCTTCTTGCGGTCACCGCAGGCCTGGGCGGTGGCGCTGTTCATGGTGGTGGCCTCCATGTTGCCCGCCACCTCATAGGTGTGCTTGGCCACAAATTCAGCGCTCTGGCCGCCGGTCATGGCAAAGACGCCCTTGAGGACAGCCAGGATGGTGTCCTGGTCAATGTCCTGCCAATACTCGGAAACCTGCTGGGCTACATTGTCCATCCAGTCAATGCCGCCGGTGATGTCAAAGGAAAAGTCCTTTTCAGTCCAGGCCTTGGCACGGCCAATGACCACCACGCCCTGCTCAAAGGTCTTGGTGGAGGTGGCGGTGATGTCGGTCTGGCCGTCATAGTTGACGGCATCGCCGTCCAGCAGGCCCCGCATGGCGATGCGGGCATAGCCGGTGCCACCCTGGGTGCTGAACACATCCCGGATGTCGGGGTTGCCCGCCAGCGCTCTGGACTTCCGCATTTCATTGAGGCGGGTGCGGGGGATGCGGTCCACCGCATACTTGAAAGCCTGGGGATTGAAAGACTTGGCGTCAAACTTGGTGTTAGGCATAGTTCAATCTTCCTTTCTGCAAATTAGTTGGTGTTGGGCTTGCGCTTGCGGCCCCTGGGGGCCTCTTTGGTGCCGGTGGTATCATCACCCTCCGGCTCATCCTCCGGGCCGTCCTGGGCCGCCCCTGTGCCCGCAGGGGCCAGACGGTCCATGACTTCCTGGACAATGGCCTCCGCAAGCTCCTGGGTCAGCCGGATGGCCAGCTCTTTGGCCAGGGCGTCCGTCAGCTCTTTCACGGAGGAGATGTTGTCCGCAATGTACTGCACCACGGCCTCCTGGGTGCGGGGCAGGGATGCGGCGGGCTTGCCGGTCAGCTTGGCCGCCAGATTTCTCAAGGCGTCCTCAAAAGACACGGCTTTGGCAGGGGTTGTGATGTTTCGCATGTTGTCACCTCATTCCAGCTTGGCGTCCGGGTTTTCGGCCAGGAAAGCCGCCAGCTCGGAATAGGACATCTCAGAGGGCTTTTTCCCCTCGCCGGGTTTCCGCCCGGTGTCGGGGTCGCCGGGTTTCCAGCCGGTCAGCTTGGCCCCGGTGCTCCCAAAGAGAAAGTCCGTGTTGGCGTCCTTTTTCATGGCCTCGATTTTGGCGGCCAGGGTGATGCTCTCATTGTTCACCTTGGCCACCACCTTGCCGTCCTCAATCTTGGCGTCCTTGAGGTAGTCGGCCAGGAGAGCCCGGACAGCGGTGTTGTTCTTGGCTCCGGCGGCGGTGAGTTCGGCGTCCACGGCGGCAGTCAGCCGGATAGTGGCCAGCTCTTTCTCATAAGCGGCCTTGTCCGCCTTGTTCTGCTGCTCCAGTTCGCCAATCTTGCGGGTCAGCTCTTCGTTGTCGCCAGCGGACTTTTTCAGCTCCTCAAGCTGCTTGGCGTGTCCCTTGGCGGCCTCCTCAAGCTGGCCCACCTGGGCCTCCAGCTCCTCGACACGGGTGTTTTTGGCGTTGAAGTCCGCACGGGCAACAAAGTCCTTGCCAATCGCCTGGCAGGCGGCGGCGTCCATGTCCTCCGTGTAGGCATCGCCAATGATTTCCTTGAGCCATAAAAGTTTCATGTTGCGTTACCTCCTGTTATCTGCTTTCCTTGTGTCCGGCCAGTCCCGGTATGGCAGCGCCCCTGTTGGTTTCCGCCGGGGCCCGGCGGTATTTGGGTATGAAAAAAGCACCGTGCTTTTCAGCACGATGCTTTTATCATCGGGTCAGTAAAGGATGTCTGGGTCAATATCCAGCCCATCCAAATTGGTCCAGATAGAGGGGAGGATGTCTTTGCCACCCTCCAGAGCCGTGAGCAGGTCCTCTTTGGTGTAGCCGTCCGGGGGGCCGTAGGAGGTCCCGTTGGCGTCCAGATACACCAGGCCGGGGCCCGGCTCATCCCCCACAAAGCGGCCTCCAAAGGCCTGCTCATAGGCGGTGACGGCCTCCTGGAGCTCCTGGTTGGTTGTCACATCGGAATACTTAATCATGGCGTTGTCACCCCTTTCAGCAGTTTCTCAAACTCCGCCAAAGCGGTGGGAAAGTATTTCTGCATCAAAGCGTAGCGGTCAGCATCGAATTGAGCGGCAAACATGTGGGCAAAGGCCTCTTTCTCCAGCATCCCGGAGTAGGTCCAGTAGCGTGTGTTCCAATGGCCGTATGTGCCAGCGCACTTGTTGCGGGACATTCCGCCGAACAGATCGGAGATTGCATTGGGCAGCGCCCCACGGAGCTCCTGAGAGATGATTGCATAGGCATCCGTCTTTCTCTTTGTGCCGTGGGCTTTCATGGTAGCCTTGACATAGGCCTCAAAGTCCTTTTTCAAGGCATCGCCAAAGTCTGGTGTCTGCATGGATGTGTAGCCGCTCCCGGCGCACGACATAAAATCAATATAATGGCCGTGTTCATGGAAAAAGGTTGTTGCTGGGCCTCTGGGGTCCGTCATGTCGTTGGCAAAATTCATTTTAACCTTTTGGATGCGGCTGTCAAAATGCGGCGTGCCGGAGAAAGCCCCATCCGCAACGGAGCCGGGCTGGACATAGCACTCAAAGACAGCCTGGGCCGTCTGATTGCCGGACGCATAGTGTTGCTCAAGGGCGTCCGTGTAGCCGTTGGGGGATGCGGGCAAGCCCTGCACAACACTCTGGAAATGCGTGGTTGCCTTTGCGGCCATTGTACCACTCCCGGAGGCCACCTGTAAACCAGGAGTAGGTCCCTGCACAAAGCTCTGCCGCCATTGGGCAAAGGTGGTGTTTGCCGGGACCTTTGTGGTGGTGCCGTCCGGGTTGCGGGTCCAGCGCTCCCCCAGGCCCTCCATGTCCTCAAAGTAGGGGGCGGTGCAGCAGCGGCACCAGGGATGGAACGGCGGAGCGGTGAGCCCCACCTGGTAGTCTGACATCTTGAACACCTTGCCGTCCAGCGCCGAACACAGGCCGCAGGTGTCCCGGTCAAAAGAGGCCACAATCCTGTATTTCTCTACGCCCAGGGCGTTGAAACAGTCCTTTTGAGCGGCGCTGGAGAAATAGGCGCTTTCCGTCATCACCAGGCGGCCCGCCTTGGAGCGGGACACCTCAAACTGCTTGGAGATGGCGGAGATGGCCCGGTCTGGAGCCTCTCCCCGTATAATCATCTGGGTGAGCTGGGTGTTGACGCTGTTCACAAGGCTCTGCTTGTTGGTCCAGCAGCGGTCCCGGAAAGTCTGGCCGTCCGTGGTCCATGGCCGGGAGAGGACCTTGGTGATGGTCCCCTCATTGACGGCCTGCATGGTCCAGCCCACGCCCAGGCCCTTTTGGACCTCATAGGCCGTGTGGTAAAAGCTCCCGGTGTAGGATTGCCGGGCGGCCCGGTCTATGTAGTCAAGCTGATTGGAATAGAGGAGCTCTGCCTGCTGCTGGAGCTGGATTTTGAGGGCATCCAGCCGGGAGATGTGGACCCTGGCGCTGGCGTTCTCCAGCTCTTTCATCCAGGCCCCGGTGAGGGCGTTTTCCTCACCGTGCTTGATGTAGTCCTCAACCGTCCAGCGAAACTCCGCCAGCTCATCACTGTTGAGTAGCCGCTTGGCATCTGCCAGGGTGATGTCATTGTTGGCAGCAAAGCGCCTGTACCACGCGGACATCTGGCGCTCAATCTCAGCCTCAGCGGCCCGGAATTGGGCATCCAGGTTTTCCACATAGGAGTATGACTGGTCCAGCAGGGCGTCCTCCATGTTTTTCATGCGCTGGGCCCAATAGTCCGCATTGCGCTGGAGGTTATTCCTGGGCATCGCCGTCACCGCCGTCCTGGCCGGTCACGGGGCTGCCGGAGCCGTCCCCGCCGTTCTGCCGGTTTTTCATAAAGGCGGCCTGGTAGGGGTCGGCCATGGCCTCCTCCTTTTCGTCCTTGATGCGCTGGAGCTCCTGCTCCGGGTCAGACACCCAGGGGTGCATTTTCACGATGGTTTCATCAGAGAGGATGCCCACGGAGTTCTTGCAGTTGTTGATGACCTCGGTTTCATTGATGAGGACATCCCGGTCAAAGATGACCTTGACCTCCGTGCCCTCAAAACTCCCCCGTCCCGTGTTGGCCAGGTGTTGGTTGACAAACCAGAGCAGCTCCTCCATGGAGGCCTGAAACTCCATTTCAATGCCGTTGGCGTCCAGGTCAATATCAGAATACATGCTCTGTATATTCATCTGGTTAGGGTTACCGCTCATGCGGTCATCCTTGGCGTCATAGCCCCTGGCGTTCTCAATGATGGCATCCTTGAGCAGGGAGAGCAGGACCTTGTAGTTTTCGGCGTTGACCTCAATCTGGAGGGTGTCCACGCCGCCCTCAGAGCCCTCATAGGAGCGGACCTTGATGATGCCGTAGGTGGCCAGGTTAGCCCGGAGCCGCCCCAGGTCCTCCCCGTCATAGTTCTTGATGACCAGGATGGTGGAGTGGATGTCCTCCTCCATCTGGTTGGCAAAGTTGGAGATGATGTTGTTGTAGGCGTCTTGCAGACATTTTACCCTGGACAGGAGGGGGATTTCATGGTGGGAGCTCTTAAAGCACACCAGGGGGATGCGCTCCCAATTATAGCTGGTTTCCTTGCCTGTCTGGGGGTCCGTGGTGGTGATGTAGGGCCCGGACCGGGCAAAATCGTCCGGCTCAAGGGTCCCGTCATCCCGGCGGACAAAGCAGTCCACGCCGCCGCCGTGCATGACCTCCACCTTGACCACATCCCTGGTCTGTTCGGTTTCATCGTACTCCAGCACCACATAGACATGGACGGCGGCATCCAGGATGGTGTGGTCAGCATCCGCCCAAAAGGGCAGGACCTCATCCGCCGGAAAGCGCTGGAAAGCCAGCTCCCCGTTTTGGTCGTAGTAGGGAAACACCCAGCTCTTGCCGCCAATCCAGGCCCCCTCACCAATGTTGTGCATGGTCCGCTGAAAGCGGGACCCAAACACGGTGGAGAGAGCCGCAGCATAGGCCTTGTTCTCCGTGTCAAAGGAAAAAGGCCGCCCAAAAGAATAGTTGGTTTTCTGGTCCACCATCTTGGCATAGATGTTGTTGACCAGCCGGTTGTTGGGCAGATGGTCCAGCACCTTGACCTTGCCGTCATCGTCCAGGGCAATGCGCTTGCGGCGGAGCACATCCTGGGCCCCGTCATAGTAGGCCTCACCCGCAAGCTGCCGCTTGCGCTCTTTGGAGCCCAGCCAGGCCGTGATTTCAAGCTCCAAAAAGCGCTTGTCCGTCATGCCCCGGCGGAAATTTGTGGCCGCCCTGGCCACGCAGTCATCCCGCAAATTAAGCACCACCACCGTGCATCACCTCCTTTGCTTGCAGATCGGATGGGGGGGGGATTAAATCCAATGGGCCGGGCCTTGCTTTTCTCCAGGGTGAGGGTCTGCCCAGGGAGCTCCACCTCAATCCGCAAGGTGCGGTATGGCAGGCGCTCCGCCCATTGTTCGATTTTATTCAACACATACTGCTGCTCAAACATGGCACACCTCAAAAGCTGAAAAGTTGCGGCCCAAAAATCTTGTGGACAAAATAGCGCACATCGTCCATAGCGTGGTCATTTTCCTTGATGGGCCGGTCCATGGGGGCCTTTTCGTCCCAGCGGTAGAGCCCAAACTCCCGGATGCAGTCCGTGCAGCCGGAGCAGATGAAGATGTCCCCGCTTTGGAGCCGGGTGGCCACATCCCGGATGCCGTCCAGGACGGCGTTGGAGGCCTTTTCCACATAAAAGCGGCCATGCCGCCGGATGGCCTCAATAAAGCTGGCCGCTGAGGGGTCCACAATGACGGCCCGGATGGGCAAGTCACCGGACAGGCGCTCCAGCTCAAAATAGTGCTCCTCATCGGTGCGCTGGCGGCCCTCTTTGCGGCTGTCAAAGTAATACTCCCGCATACGATACCATTTCCCAGAGGCCCGGCCCCAGAGCCCCATGCTGGTAGGGTTTACGGTGCCATAGTCCACGGAGATGTAGTAGCGGTCATAGGGCCGGGGCACATCCGGCACCACATGGTAATCCTTGTTGAACATGGTATAAATCATCCCCTCCGCCACCACCCAAAGGCCCCTTATAAAGCGGTCATAAAACACGCCGGAGTATAGGCTCTCATACCTGGCCTTGACGGCGGCGGAGAGGCTGAGGTTGTCATCCATGGTGAAATGGAGGTGCAGCATGTTCCGCTTGCCTGCCTCCAGCACCCAGGTGAGATAAAACCAATGGGACGGGCCCTCTGGGTTGCAGTTAAACCAGAGCTTTGAGCCCTCCACGCTGCACCGGGCACAGGCCTGCTCCACGAAAGAGCGGGGCATGAGGGCCACCTCATCCAGCAGGACGCCCGCCAGGGTGATGCCCTGGATGAGGGAAGCGCTGCTTTCATCCCGCCCGCCGAACAGGTAGAAGTTATTGGAGCGCCCGGCGGCGCTCACCACAATCTTGTTTTCGGTGCGGTATTCCCGGAAAGAAAACACCCCGGCCAGCCAGGTGGACAGGTTGGTGGTCACATTGCGCCGCAGGCTCTCAATGGTCTTGCCGCACAAGGCAAAGTTTTGACCTTGAAAGCGACACATGGCCCACATGATAAAGCCCACCGTCATGGCCACCGTCTTGCCGGAACGGATGGAGCCGTCACAGATGATGCCGTCATAGTCCCCAAAGCCCGGTCTATTCCACCAGGTCATGGCCAGGTTTTGCCGGGGGCTCAATTTCTGGTATATCATCCGTGTCTATCTCCTCTCTGGTGCTTTCCTCAATCACCTCAAAGATGTTGTTTTCCTGGGGGATGCCATTGGTCCGGGCCTCATCGGCGGTGTACTTGTCCACCAATATGCCCAGAGCGGTGGCCAGTTGCGGCAGGGTGGAGCAGTCCATCTTTACCGGGTCATCCATGGCATCAATCAGCCGGTCCAGCAATCCACACACTTTGTCTTTTTGACGGCTCATGTGCTCCAAAACTGCCACCGTATTCTCTGCTTTTTTAAGGCGGCATTTTTCGGCAGTTTCTTTGTCCGCCAGAACGATGGCCTTAACCGTGTTCCGGGTTACGCCGTGGAGCCTTGCCACGGCGCTGTAATTCTCAAGCTGTACATAGTCAGCTATGATTTTCTTGCGCTGCCGGTCAGTGATTTTGGCCACAAAATCACCCGCCCCTCGCAAGCATCATGTGATAGGCCGGAGAAAAGCGGTGTTCCTCCGTGTGGCATTTATGGCACAAGCAAAGCCCGTTGCTCACATCAATGCGGCCTTGTGGCCATTCCGCCCACCCAATGATGTGGTGAGCCTCCAGGTCTTTTTCTGCACCGCAAAAGGCGCAGCGGCCCGGTGCAAGTACGGCTCTTTTCCATGCCGTCACCCGGCGGTCATTCCGTTCAAACGGATAGACGGCCCCCTCACTCAAAATTGCCTTGTAAACTTTAGGCGGCAACAGCGCCCTCAAAATCAGCGTGGCCGCCTTTTTCCTGTAAATGTTGTAATCTCCAATCAGAACGGCCAGCGCATTGACCGCCATTTCTTTCTTTTCCAAAAGGCTCACCACCCCAGAACATAGTAAAAGGCCGCCCTCCCCGCGCAGGGGAAAGCAGCCCGAAAAATCATAGGTGAATGGCGGCAGGGGTCTGGTTTTCAGCTCCGTCACCCTGCCGCCACCCTCAAAGGAGGTAATACCATGATGAGGCATACACCCGCAGTTACATTGTAGCACACTATGTAGCGGACAAAACGGACAACTTGCTTTAGTTCCGTTCCAGATACCGTTGCACAGCTTTTCTGCATCCGTCCTCGGTATTCCCCCCGCCGATGCAGGCGGCCACCTGCCGCCATGGCAGCCCATTCACAAAGCGATAGGTGAAAATCTGCCGGAGGAGGCTGTCATCAATGCCGGATATGTAGCGCTCCAGGCGGCTCCGCTCATAGAGGCATTGCTGGTGCTTGGCCTCAATAATGCCCCGCAGATCAGCAATCTCCGCCGCATATTCCCCCACCTTGTCCGTGACGCCGGGGGCGTGGGGCATCCCGGTGAGGACCTGGGCCCCCGGCAGGGCCTTGGCCTCAAGCTCCTGGAGGCGGCGCTTGTCCATCTCAATCTCCCGGTTTAGATAATAAAGCTGGGACAGTTCTTTCAAGGTCATGCGCTCAATCCTCCGTTTTCTCTCCAGTCCACACCGGCTGGCAGTTGCCCTCACCCATCATGCACTTTTTACTGCACACCTTGCAGGGGTCACCGCCCGCCATGACATAGCGCAGGTCCGCCATTGCCTTGAGTAGCTGGCGCTTGTAGTGCTGTAAATCATCAAAATTCTCCCGTGCGTAAGAGTGGACCTCAAGACTGGCGATATTTTCAGCCTGGTCCGCCACTTGCTGCTCCAGGGCCTCAATTTTCAGCCGGTCCGCCTCATGCTGCACGGTCAGCCGGGCGTTTTCCCGGATGAGTTCATCACAATAAATCTGGTCACCGTTCAAAATCACTGTTGGATTGCTCATTTGACGCTTTCCCTCACTTTCTTAATTCTGGCCTTTAGGGCCCGCATGACGGCCTCATGGGTGTCCGCCCGGTCCCGGATGGTGGCCATGACATCCTCATCCTCACATCCCTGCACAATCAGGTAATGCACAAACACTTTTTCGTAGGGGGAGCCCTGCCGGTACAGGCGGCAGTTGCCCTGGTCGTTCAGCTCGAAACTCCAGTTTAAGCCATACCATACCACATGGCGGCCACCGGCCTGGAGGTTGAGCCCGTAGGCGCAGGAGGCCGGATGCACCAGCAGCACATCCACCTCTCCGGCGTTCCAGGCCTCCTCATCCTCCACGCCCTTATACACCCGGACCCGCAGCTTGTCCGCCCGGCCTCGGCCCCACTTCTCCAGGCGCTCCAGGATGCGGTCCTTGTCGTGCTGGTAGCCGTAGAATGTGAGACAATGCTCCCCATTCAGGCCCTCCAGCAGCTCCGTGTAGGCCTCCAGCTTGCAGTCATGGACCGGGACCACCTGGCCCTCATTCCCATAGACCGCCCCGTTGCAGAATTGCAGCAGCTTGCCCACCAGGACCCCGGCGGTGCCCGCCGTGATGATGTCCTCATCCACCTCCAGCAGCAGATCACGCTCAAACTGGTCATAGGCCTTTTTGGCCTTGGGGTCCAGCATGACCGGGATTTCATGTTGGATAAAGTCCGGCAGTTGCAGGTAGTCCTCCGCTTTCATGGAGATGCAGATGTCTGAAATGGCAGTCAACACGGCGCTCTCCGCTCCATCCTTGGCCTTGTAGGAAAAAATCTGGGTCCGGCTCCGCTGGTCCGGGTCAAAGTATCTCTCCCGGTAGGCGGAAAGCGTGGGCCCCAGACGGGCCCCGCCGTCCAGGAGGTACACCTGGGCCCACAGGTCAATCAGCCCCTTGGAGGACGGCGTGCCGGTCAGCAGCACCACTTTCTTGATAAACCGGCGGATGCGTTTGGCCGCCTTAAACCGCTTGCTCTGGGGGTTTTTGAAACTGGTGCTTTCATCGAAAACCACCATGTCAAACGGCCAGGCCTGCTGGTAGTAGTCCACCAGCCACTCAAAGTTTTCACGGTTGATGACATAGACATCCGCCGGAGTGTTGAGGGCCTTGATGCGCTTGCTTGCGCTCCCCAGAACGGTGGACACCCGGAGATGCTGGAGGTGGTCCCACTTAGCTGCCTCCTTGCTCCAGGTGGCCTCCGCCACCTTTTTGGGGGCCACCACCAGGACCTTGGCCACCTGCCAGCGGAAATACTTGAGGATGTTGACCGCAGACAGGGTGATGACCGTTTTGCCCAGCCCTGGCCGGAGAAACAGCCCCACCGTGGGGTCCTCCACCACTCGCTGGATGCAGTAGGCCTGGTAGTCATGCGGTATGTACTGCATCACCAAAAACCTCCCTCAGAAACTCTTTCACGGCGTCCATCCCATAAAGCACCCGGACATCCGCCCCCCGTTTCTCCAGCTCGCCTCTCTGCCATTTCTGGACCTTGGCCAGCCTCCCAATCTCGGTTTTCAGCTCCACATACACCGTCTTGCCAGTGGGGGTGATGATGATGCGGTCCGGCACACCAGGATTGCCGGGGGACACGAATTTATAACACAGGCCGCCGTGCTCTTTCACCTTGCGGACCAGGTAGCTTTCAATGCTGCTTTCTCTCAATCTTTTCAGCCTCCAATCGGGTCCTGCAACAATGTAACCTCGCGCGCGTACTTATGCGCACACAGGCGGTTTAGAGAATTTTTATTTTCTCTAATCCTCTAATTCTCTCTATTTTCAAAATCAATAGAAATGAATGTTGCAATGTTGCAGAGCCTTAAAAAGTCCAGTGTTTTCAAGGGTTTAGGCCGTAACATTGCCCGTAACATTGCCCGCAACATGTTGCAGGCAGATGTAACATTCAAAATCAATGTTGCAGGCAATGTTACACTAAATGTTACGCCTCTTTAGAAAGCCTCTCTGGGCTCCGCAGTAGCCAAAACGCAAGGCGCTTTTGCTCTTTTCCCAGCTGCCAGAGGCCTCAATGATGCTGTTGATTTCCGCCGTGTCAGAGTAGCGGATGTCCTTTTGCTTGCCGTCCAGGGCCTCACACCACACCTCCAGGGCACACACCCGGTCCCGGTCCACCAGCTTGACCTCACCCTGCACAGCGCCGCCCCAGAACATGCGGCGGCGGTCCAGCGGCCAGCTCTGCCAGTCCTCCGGGACCTGCTTGTCCAGAAAGTCCATGATGATGCCCTCCCTGGTGCTGGCCTCCCGGTGCTCCTCCTGCTTTTGCTTGGCGGCGTCCTCCAGCTCCCCTTTGAGGAAAAGGGGCTCTCCGGCCCTCCAGCGGACCACGGCCTCCGCCCATAGCTGGTCAATCTCCTCCGGCAGATCGGACCACACTGTTTTTGTGTGCGGGACCACACCCACATCCACCGGCCAAAAGCGCCGGTTGCCGGTGCGGTCCTGGAGGTAGTCAGAGGTGTTGGTGGTGCCGAAAAAGACACAGCACCGGGGCAGCTCCTTGACATGGCGGCCATAGGCGGCCCGGAAACGGTCCGCCCGCAGGGAGAGAAACTGCTTGATGCGGGCCACATCCGTCCGGCGGAAAGCGTCCAGCTCGGACACCTCCACCAGCCAGACGCCCTGGAGCAGCTCAGAGGCCTCCTTGCCCTCAAAGGTGCGGATGCTGTCATTAAACCAGCCCCGGCTCATCTTATCCAAAAGGGTGCTTTTGCCCAGGCCTTGCGGCCCGGAGAGGATGAGCATGGTGTCATACTTGATGCCGGGGACCATAGCACGGGCCACGGCGGCGGTGAATGACTTGCGGGTCACGGCCCTGGTGTAGGGGGTGTCAGCGGCTCCCAGGTAGTCCACAAAGAGCGTGTCCAGGCGGGGCGTCCCGTCCCAGACAAGGCCCTTGAGATAGTCCTGTATCTCGTTGAAAGCGTGGGCGGTGGAGTGCAGGGAAAGCGCCCCGTCAATCTTGCCGTTGCCGGTGATGTGGTGGTAGCGCTCCATGTACCAGTAGAGGCCCTGGTTGTCGTTGTCATCCCAAAAGCGGCGGCCCGTCCGGGCGTCCCAGGGCAGGGCCCCCAGGACCTCACCACGGCCTGCAAACTGGTTGAGGGCAAACTTGCCTTTGAGGAGGGGGTCATGCTCCAGGATAATCCACACATTGTCAATGGTGGACTTGGGCAGGCCCGTTTGGGTGTTCACGGCCAGCTTGCCCATCCAGTTGGCGGGGTCCTCATCGTTGGTGCCGGTGACGCCCTCGAAGTCCTGCACGGCCTCCTGGTAGCGCTCCTGGCTCATCAAGGCGGCCACATCCTTGTCCTCCACGGCCAGCTCACACATGGCCTTGTAGGAGGGCAGGCGGTTGGTGGGGGTGCCAGGCTGGGCCTCATCGTCCTTGTCCCCAAAGCGGTGGAGGCGGACCATATCAAAGGCATTGACCAGGCGGTTGCTGCACGGGTCGGTGGCGTGGTGGGAATAGAGGAATTTGCCGTTGTCATAGATGACAGCGCCGCCGGTGGTGGAGCCGCCCAGGTAGGTGTAACGGCCCGGCATATTGTCCACCGGCTCATAGATGCCGGGGATGAGCTCATCCATGGCCCGGTAGATGTCATAGGTGCGGCAGAAAGCGCCCACCACGCCGGTCTTGCCCTCCGGGTCACCTTGCTTGACGGCCAGCTTGGGCAGGCTTAGAGCGCCCGGCACCTGGGGCCAGGCGGTGCAGTCGGTCCAGTCATCGTATTTGGCCAGCAGGCCGTTGGCAGAGAGCAGGGGCTTGTCTTTCCACACATAGATGTATTGGCTGTCAGCGCAGCAGGACGGCCAATACATGAGGCGGGACACCTCAAAGGTGGTGGGGTCCATGAGCTCCAGGCCTATGTACTCCGCCATTTTGCGGGCACAGGGCTCATACTCATCCGCCGTCATGGTCCTGTCCGTGGGGAGCAGAACACGCAGGGGGGGAGCCGCTGGGCTGTGCTTACGGGTGGAATAGATGCAATAGCCGCAGCCCAGGGCCTCCACCCGGCGCAGGACATCCTCCGTGCCCCCGGAGGGGATGTTGTCCAGGTCCAGGGTGATGACATCACGCCCGGTCACATTGTTGGCTTTGCGCCGGGGCCCGGACAGTGTGCCGGCCATAAAGCCGCCCACGTCCTTGAGGTCATCCTGCTGGGCCTTTTTCATATTCAGATATGCCGCCAGGGTTTCCGTGCCTCTGGCCGGGGCCTGGAGCCGGGCCCACAGCTCTGAGATGAGCATGGTCTGGGCCTGCCAGGTCATAGCCCGCCGGTTGCTCCCGGCGGAGATCGTTATTTTGCGGTCATATTGCATGGGGCGGCACCTCTTACTCTGGTTTTTCTCGTTCCGGGGTCAATCGGTCCAGCCAGCGCTGGAGCTTTTCCGCCTCCACGGCGGTGGTGTTATCTCCGCCCATGGCGACATCCAGGACCTTGAGGCACAGGCGGACATCTCCCAGCTCCTCATGCAGATGCTCCGCCGCTTGGGCGTGTGTCATCGGCGTGGGATTTTCTCCCCGGAGCTTTCTGGCCATTTTGAGCGCCGCCTGGGTCAGTTCGGCCAGCTCCTCGGCGCATTGCTCCAGCACAGCGGGCAGGCCGATGGCCTCAATGACCTGGCACAGCCCCGCATTGTCAGCCGTTTTCATCTAAAACACCTCCCGGTCTTTTTGTCCTTGATTTCAATGCGGGCCAGCAGCTCAAAGCCGCTTTCCGCTATGATAAACTTGAGCACCTTGATGAGAAAATTGACCTTTCCCTCCAGGGCGGCGTCCTCCTGCATGATAGGCCGCAGGGCGTTGTATGCGGTGGGGTCAGGGTAGCCCTCACCGTTTTCCCAGGGTTTAGGGGTCATCTCGCAACACCTCCTCTTGCCATTTTTCAACGTCAATGCCTTTTTCCTTGAGCTTGTAGCGCTCCGGGTAGAGGTCATCCATTTGGTAATACTCCCTCATCCGGCGGTGTTCCCTGGCCATTGTCAGGTAGAAGTCATGGAGCCGCTTTTCCCTCCAGCCATAGCACTGGTACAGGGTCCAGAGCACCATGGTGTCCAGGTCAAGGGAAAAACGGGCATCCGCCTCAAGGCATTGTTGGTTTATTTCGTGCATCATGGCGCTCTCCATGGCCGGGGTCATAATGCCCCGGCCCAGGTCGGAGAGCTTGATGTTGATGCTGGGGTCCTTGGGCACCTGGACGCCCTGCTTTTGCAGCTTGCGCCGCTCCCGCCTATTCATGGCGGGCCTCACGGCGGCACTGGAGGAAATGCTCAGTGGGCTCCCAATCCTCCATAACAAAGACAGTTTCCTCCGGCCCCAGGCCGTGGAGGTCACACACAAAGTCACCCTCTCCCAAATACATGCAATGGTCACACATGTTGGGGTCACAGGTCTTGGGCATCGGGCGGCGGCGTTTCTTGTTCTTAGACATTGCTGTCCTCCTTGGTGGCAATCTCACCTGCACAGGCCGCATAACCGGCCAGGTCCACAAAGCTGTCTGGGCTGGAGCCGGTGGCAATCCTGGCCACCTTGAGCAGCCCCATCATGGCGGCCACGTCCTTGGCGGTGATGTGGTTGACAGCCATGACCTTGGCCAGCTCCGGGTGGGCCGCTCGGAGGTAGACGCCCCACAGCAGGCCGATGGTTTCAAAGTTGTTTTCCGGGGTGCCATAGTCCCGCTCACGTTCTCCGCAGACGCAGACACGGGCCGCCTCCAGTATTTCAGCTCTTTTCATGGGGCACCTCCAGGTCATCAAACACCACGGGGACAAGCTCCTGCATCTGGTGGAGCAGCGGGATGGCCACCTCTCTCATCTGGGGATGAGCTGCCGGAGCCGTGCGGAGCTTGAAGAAATGCCGCCATTCCCGCAGGTTGGCAGTCATCACCACCTCCGTCTTGAGGCTGTTGGGCAGCACAGAGCGGGCCTCTTGAGGAGAACAGCCCCACTCCAGCAGGGAGAAATAGGACCGCTCAGCCGTTTCACAGGCCCCTCTCCAGCAGGCAAAGGCCTTGATGCCTTCCACCAGAAACGCCGGTCGGATGACGGTGATTTCACCGCCAAAGCCCTCTTTGGAGTAATTGCAGTAGCGGGTGCTTTCCTGGCAGTAGGACGCCAGGCGGTGCCGGACCAGCTCATGGGACACGCCCCGGTCACAGATAAACTTGACGGTGATGTTGAAGTGCTCCAGCACGGCCTCATGGCCCCGCTTGATGATGTTGGCCACAAAGGTGGCGGCGCTGGTGCCGGTGATTTTATCCTCGGACTTGTAGCACACCCGCCCGCACATCTCAATGTGCTTGAGTACGGCCTGGCCGTCCAGCGGGGTGAGGATTTCAAAGCTGGGAGAGATGATTTTCATGCGCTTAACTCCTCTCTGATTAAATGGGGGCAGTTGGCCTGGACCAGCACCTTGGCCATGATGGGGACCACACTGTTGCCAATGCGGGCCACCTGTTCCTTGATGGGGTAGGGCTTGCCCTCACAGTCATGGGTGATGATGTAGTCCGCTGGAAAGCCCTGCATGAGCTTGAGCTCCGGCTCCGCTTTCAGCATCCGCAGGAAAATGTCCTTGAGGATGTATTTCTCACCGTCCAGCTCCGTCACTACATTCACCAGGCCAAAGCGGTCTTTGGTGGTGATTGTGGCCAGAGGCTCCGCAAGGGTTTGGCCGCCGCCGGTGCCGTAGTATTTGATGAGGAAAGCGGACACCAGCCCGAAGTGACCGGGTGAGGTGGTGATGGTGTGCAGAGGCTCCCGGCAGCTCTGGCCGATGCCGGTTTTGTAAAACTTGGTGACAAAGGCGGTCACCAGTCCATAGCGGTTGCTGGTGTCAATGGTTTTGATGGGCTCGGTCAAAAGCTGGCCTCTGGCGTCCCCGGCTTTGGTTTCGCCGTGGTACTGGATGAGGAAAGACACGGCCTCTTTGTTGTTCACAATGTAGGGGGCCGGATTTTCCACCACATACTTGCGGTAACCGTTGGCAATCCGCCGCAGGGTGGCATCCGCCAGGGGCTTTGGCCGGTCAAAGATGGACCTGCCCAGATCGGTCCAGTCGATGAAGTCACCGCAGGGGACCCATTCCTCGGTGCCGGGGCGGCCCTCTTTGCTGTGCGTAGGTGCGGGCCAGATGATGGGGCGCTTGTCCCGTCTGAAAATGGCATACCAGCGCTTTCTCGTTGTGGGGGCTCCGTAATCGGCGGCCACCAGCTCCCGGCTGTCAAAGGCATATCCCAGGGAGCACATGGAGGAAATGAATTTGTTGTAATCCTCACCGGCCCGCTCTTTGATAGGCCTGCCGGTAGCATCCAGAGGACCCCATTGCTGGATTTCCTCCACATTCTCCATGATGATGACCTCCGGCAAAATGGCCTTTGCGTGCTTGTAGACTGCCCAGGGCAAGATGCGGAGCCCCTGGTGGCGGGGCTGGCCGCCTTTGGCCTTGGAGTGGCTGGTGCAGTCCGGGGATGCCCACATCAAGTCAACGGGCCTGCCTGCCACATATTTGGGCAGGTCAACGGTGAAAATGTCCTCCGTGAGATGCAGGGTGTGTGGATGGTTGACCCGGTGGATGCGGATGGCCTCCGGGTCATGGTTGATGGCAATATCAATGGGACGGTTGAGGGCTAGCTCAATGCCTTTGCTGGCCCCTCCGCCACCTGCAAAACAGTCAATGAGCAGTCCGTTCATGCGGGTGTTTCTCCTTTGTATTTTTTTTCCGCCGGAAAAAATGGCGGTCAATCGGGCCGGAAACCATGCCGGGCAAGGTAACGCTCCGCCTGCTGTTCCTGGGTGAAGTGGCGGCTTTTACGGCGTTCCCGGTCCCGTCCGTAGACAACGGTGGAGCCGATGCCCTGCACCAGCCAGTAGTCCTTGTTGTTCTTGCGGACCAGGTTGTAATAGACGGCCTCGCCTTTATCGTTTACCATGTGCATGGTCCGTGCCTCCTTTGATTTAATCCTTTGTGAAGTAGTAGCCCACCCACCCGGCGGCTTTGAGGGGCAGGTCCGGGGCCCAGGGCACCGGCTCCCCCATGATGGAGCAAACGGTGGAGAGCATGGCGTCCTCCGTGTCCCAGGGGGCCACGTCAATGACCACCTCATCATGCACATGGAACACCACGGGGAGCCCGGCGGCCTCCAGCCGGTCAATGGACAGGGCCAGGCAGTCACGGGCAATGGCCTGCACGCAGTTCTCCACCAGCTTGCCGCCGTAGGTTTCGATGCGTTTCCAGCGCTTTGTTTTCTGGTCCATGCCCATGTAGGAGATGGAGGGCCGCCCCCATTCGTTCTGGCCGATGCCGGGGCTGATATAGTAGAGCTTGCGCCCGGAGGGGAGCCGGATGGTGAGGCAGTCGGTGCCGTTGTCATAGTCGTACTCACGGGCCAGCAGCAGGCCGTTGACGCCGGTACTGCCGCCCTCGGTGATGACCTGGACGGCGGCATTGTCCATGGAATACCACAGGTCACGGATGCGCTTGTTGGCCTCCCGCCAGCGGCTCACGATGTCCGGGAGCTCCTCCTCGGTGAGGCCCATGTCCAGGGCTCCCATGGTGATGAGGGCCCCGGTGCTGCCCTGGTAGCCCAGGGCCAGCTCTGCCACCTTGCCCTTTTGGCGGAGGGCGTACTCCGGGCGGCCTTTCTTGATGAGCTCCAGGGGGACGCCGAACATTTGAGAGGCGGATGCCTCATAGATTTTGCCGTGGGTGCGGAACACCTCCAGCCGCCATTGCTCCTTGGCCAGCCATGAGATGACACGGGCCTCAATGGCGGAAAAGTCGGCGTCAATCAGCACATGCCCCTCCGGGGCCACAAAGGCCGTGCGGATGAGCTGGCTGAGGGTGTCTGGCACGCTCCCATAGATGAGCCGGAGGGCATCCAGCTTGCGGCTCTTGACCAGCTCACGGGCCAGGTCCAGCGGCTCCGTGTAGGTCCGGGGCAGGTTTTGCACCTGCACCAGCCTCCCGGCCCACCGCCCGGTCCTGTTCGCCCCGTAGAATTGGAGCAGGCCCCGGACCCGTCCGTCCTCGCAGACGGCGGCCTCAATGGCGTCATACTTCTTGGTGGATGTCTTGCCCAGCTCTTGCCGGATTTCCAGCATCCGGCTCACCTGGGGGCTGTTATCGTCCCGGCCCAGCAGGCGGGCCACCGTGTCCTTTCTCAGATCGGCCAGCTCCTCACCAATCTCCTCTTGGAGCCAGGTGGTGAGCTGGGCCACGCTGTTGGGGTTGGACAGGCCGGAGAGCTGCATGGCCTCCGCCATGAGGGTCTGGCGCACGGTGTCCCCCAGAGAGAGGGCCCCGGTGACCAGCTCCAGGTCCACGGCCACGCCCCTGGCGTTGATGATGAGGTCGGTTTCCCATTGCTTTTGCACCCAATCCGGGACGGGGAAAGCGGACAGTCGCTTTTCAATCTCCATCTCGGTGACCACATCCTGCTTGCAATAGGTCTTGAAAAGCTCCCATTTGGCGGGGTCATGCTGAGGCAGGTTGCGGCTCCGCTGGCCGTTGGCCTTGGAGGGCTTGCAGGGGACGCAGAAATAACGGATGAGGGCCTTGCCGGTGTTGAGCTTTTGCTTGTCCTGGGGGAGCCCCAGGGCCTTGCCGGTGGCGTCCAGGCCTGCCGTGTAGCCGCAGTAGAGGCCATGGAACATGGTGCAGCGCCATTGGTCCGGCGGCAGGGTGCCCATGTACTTGGACAGACAGCCCCACTCAAAGGGGGCGTTGTAGGCGTGCTTGATGTACTCCGGGCTGGTGATGGCCTGGACCAGCCACGGGGGGAGCCGCTCCCCCCGTGCCAGGTCGATGATTTGAACAGGCGCACCATCCACGCTGAACGCAAAGAGCAGGATTTCAAAGTCCGGGCTCTGGATGTACTTCTGGGCACCGGCCTTTGCCAGCGGCACGCTGGAGTAGGTTTCAAGGTCAATGCTGAGATGGTGCATGTGTGGGCCTCCTTACATGGGCTGGCCAGTGATGGGGTTGATGCCGTTGTTGCCGTTCCAGGGCGGGGTGTTTGCAGGGGTGGGGGCGGCACCGTAGCCTGGGGCCGCCGGGGCACCGTAGGCCCCAGGAGTGGCCCCGTAGGCCGGA
>ULWT01021318.1_pt1 | contig 25133 bp, 35 predicted proteins | sample 1960611 | NCBI WGS metagenome assembly ULWT01 (sample SAMEA4835819, study PRJEB28245) | human gut metagenome | biome: gut microbiome; material: fecal sample | place: Denmark | collected 2008
TTCTATATATCATATATTTTCTCTTTTTATATTATATTATGTAGTATAGTAGTATAGTAGTATAGTAGTATACATATTCTCTATATTCATATATATTCTATATATTACTCTTCTCTATTATAATTATTATATATTATTATAATTATATAATATATTCATATATATTCTATATATTCATATATTATATATTATTATATTCATATATATTCATATATTATATTATTATATAATATATTCATATATATTCATATAATATATTATATTTTATATACGTGCACGCGCGCACATGTACATGTATACACGCACACGCACGCGCACGCGCGCGCATGAAGAGCTGCATACGGAATCAGAGCATTAAGGTAAAGAATCCTTACGCAAAATGGCGGCGGACATCTACCATCCGTCGCCTTGTAATGATGCGTAATTGCCCGCCGCCTTAAAACGGCAGTTCTTCGTAGTCCTCTGAGGATTCGGGTGTAACCTCGTCCGCCGCCCCTTCAACAGAGTCGTCGTTATTGGTTTCGTCTACCGGTCCACTACGTTGTTTAACCACGGTGAACGAAAACTTATTAGGTTCACCGGTGCCAGCGCCATTCAGGACGAGGTAAACATATCCGTCTCTTTGAAGATTATGTTCGGCGTAAGTCGCTTGCCTACCCATGGCAACAACTTCGATGCTGCACCATTTGCCGAAATCTTTACCAGTGCAGACAGTATAGGTCGCTGTCTTTATTTTATTACCGCGAGCCAATTGTCTTTCACCGATGGTGATGTTGGTGATAATTTTCCCGAATACGGTCGTCTCAATCATTATATTATCCCTCCTGTGGGGTGTTTTGGTTTTTCTCTCGTGTACAGACGTGTAGAATTATTTTTTATAGTCGGGTTGATAAATCTATCGACCGAGCCCCTTTTATCTGGCACATCCATATACAGATAAGCGTACAAACCAAAAAAGGGCATTCTAGCGTGTTTGGGCGAGAGTTATTGTTGTGCGAGGGCTTTTTTACTTGGCCGCCGCCGCCGCTTTTTGTGCTGCCCTCATTGCTTTCATACGTTCTGAGTTTGCGATACGTTGCTCTTCGGTCATGGTGCGAGTCACACGGACGCTTCTGAATGACAAAAATTCCTTAGGTGCCTCAACCTCATACGCCACCGGCTGCCCATCATAAGTGGATATCGAGCGCAGGATATATTCTTCAGGACTCTTTGTCATTAATCCCCTGAGTTTGGTGACTATTGTGTTATCGCTGGTCCAGATGGTCATCTTGTCACTGTTGCGTTCAAAAACGATTGAGGTCTCTTGTTCGTCCAAGGGGTTATTCGGGAAAGCGACCAAATCGTCAACTGTGTACGTCTTTTTTTGTTTAACCATAAGCTAAACCTCCAGTATTCTTTTTATACTTCTATTATACCACACGGCGGCGGGTATGTCAACACAGGGCGACAAAAAGGTGTTTGGTTTTTAAACTAATGAAGCCATCATATCTCTCAAACGAAAATACCTCGGTCGATAAATCTATCGACCAAACTCTTTTCTTTTGCTACAGAGCTTAAACAATCTACAGAAAAACCAAAAAAGGGTATCTCAGCCATATTTCCTCCATCACACGCCCGCCCACACATAAAAAATACCCAGGCTGCTATGCCTGGATATCTTTCTTACTCCTCATCATCCCATGCGTCGTCTTCATCTTCGTCCGCCAGCATAATCTGGCATTCGGGGCAGATCTTGTTGTACATCGCTACCCATCCCTTCGGATTCCTCCATACCGTCCTGGTGGTCACATCACACCAATGAGCGATGATGCCGACGACGGACTTGAGCGCCTGGGGACGATCGTACTCGAATTTGAAGCACGGGCATTCACGAATGTTGTACTCCTCACCCAACGCCCCCTGATGCGTCTCATACTTGCTCCCTTCCACCGGGACGCCAGTCTTGAACTTCGAGCAGGAATGTTCTTTATTATCGCGGGCGTTCATGCACGACCAGCACAAGGTGTCTGTCTTCAGATTGTTAAAGAAGATTCTGGCGTTGATGGCTTCGACTTCCGACTTGGTTAATTTGGTTGCTTTAATGACTCTGTTCATATCACTATCTCCTAATCTTTTTATACTATAAGTATAACATAGGTTCGACAGTTTGTCAACATATTTTTAGAAAAAAAAATAAAAAATTTTTAAGAGAAAAAATAGTGCAAAATTTTCCTATTCAATAGTGCAAAAATTTACCATCGGCGGTGGACATTTTTTATGCGGCTGCGCCCGTTTTTTACCCGTTAGCACTGGTTTAGAAAACTGAACATATCGCTACCAAAACCGTCCTGGCGGAGCTGCATTTTTATAAAAAAACAGGGTATTTTGGGATATTTGTGATGAAAATTGTCACACGATATCGACGGCTGATGACGGTCGATGATGACGTAATGTACCATAAACGGTACATAACTTTAGACAAAAATGACACCGTCCGCCGCCTGTAGTAGGACAAAATATTCCTATTATAGAACAAAATATTCCTATTAAAATGACAAAAAATTACCATCGATTTTGTGGTGAGTTGTCCACATTTTCCACATAGTTGTCCACATTTGTTGATAACTTTTCGTTACTAAAAGTGTGTAGTTTTTTCAACGATTTGGGCGGCGGATGTCCCTGTAAATGTCCCTGATTTACGTCAAAAACGAACAGAATCCTGCGGTTTCTATGCAAAGTTAGTACTCGTTAAAAGGGACGAAATCGGATGCCTATGGCTGCCAACGTCCGCCGCCAATGTGCAAATAATGCACATACGATGAGCCAGTTTGGTGCAGGTTTTATACAGTTTAACCCCGTCGAATTCGACCAGTTTAACCGCCTCGATTTCGACACGGTGGTCACAAGTGGTCAGCCGTCCCTATTTTAATAAAAAAAAGAGGCCTCTCAGCCTCTCTCTCGCGCGTACGCATGTATATATACTATATATAATACGCTCACTTTTTCAGCGCATTTTGAGCGATCCACTTCGGTATTTCCACGAGTGTGTCCCTCCCACATTCGACTTCGACAACGGCTTCGTCTGATGTCGCTCGAAGGTCGACAACGAAGTAGAAGGTCGGGTTCTCCTTAGTCAAGATGTAGAAGCGGACTTTTTCGTCGAGTTCCTTGTTCGGATAAAGACTACGGACGCTGCTGAATTCGGCCGGTAGAATGGGCCGCTCAAACTCGATTTGGTTGTCTTTATCAAGTTTGTACTTCGTGCACGCCGTGTATGTGGTAGTACCGTTGCCATCGACGAGTTCGCGGATACGACTACGGGCGACGCCATCGTTGTACGTCCAAAGCTGACGGATGATGACGCGGTCAGCAATCGTGAACGGTTTATAGGGACTCGTTAGAAGGTTGACGAAGACCGACTTCGGAAGACGATATCGGAGTTCGTGTTCGAGTTCGTACGATGATGAGTTAGTTGTCATTTGTTGCCTCCTTTGGCGGTGATTTAGAGTGATTTATGGGGGTTTATGGGGGTTTATAGCGGGTTATGGGCGGTTAGGGGAAAATTTGGCTCTTTTTACACAGAGGTCCAGGACGCTCTATGAAATTTTTGACCACTTCTGACCACACCCTAAAAATTAAGAGTTCATATAGACCATTCGGTCTATATGAGTCTGATTATAGTCTTATAAATTACCTTCTTGTTCTGCTCTTTCAGCCTTTCGTAAAAGCATTTTAGCACACATCGGACAGAACACGTAGGAGTGCCCCCAAGTTTCGTTCTCCGTCGTCCGGCCATAAACTTCGACTCTGGCCATAGCGTTACCCGACGGGAATTCTCGTCCGCAGTTATCGCACGTTTCCTGTTCTCGTACTTGAACAAACCGAGGGCGATTGACTTTCATATTCTTAATCAGCGGAAACTCTCGATGTCCGACGTACAAACCAATCTTCGCTAACTTTGTATCATTCACGCACTGACGTTCGCTTGCAAGAGTGTCCATACACGGCTGTCCCTTATTGGGGCAGAAGTTGCAGAACCAGCTTTCAATCAGCAGACGAGCTCGTTCGTTGGTCAGGCCGTTCTTGAGTTGTTGGCTCTTCTCTTTGTTTCTAACTGAACGAATGTAGCATCCTCTTAACTGACCCAGCACCGCTCGGCAGTCGTTGCAAATCCACGCAGAGTCATCGAAGAGCAGCCCATCGTTTTCGGGTTTGCCGCAGACAGCGCACGTCCGACAGCGTTTGTTGGTTAAGTCTTCGAATGCCTGTTTGATTTCATCAGCCATTTTCTTGCTCCTTTTTCTTCTTATTATACATCAGCCGTTGTCGTTTGTCAACCTTTTATGACATATGTTTCTTAATTCCAAGCGTGTTATACATATGGTCCGTCAGATGTTTTGTTAATTGTTCTGCCGATAAATTTACCGTCACACACAGATTGTTAAACTTATCGATGTTGGTGATTACCGCGTCCTCCAATTTCAGATTTATTGAGCCAACCTCAAAAACGCCGCCCACAATTACTTTGGTGGCAAGCTCGACAGTTATCACATCTCCCGCTTTGGGCATATAGTCTTCCTCGCCCGAAGTCAACACCGCGTCATTGATTGTGAAAGCCAATGTGGTTGCGTTGGCTTCCTGATTCAACATTGAATCATTAGCCACCATCTTGCCTCTCAAGACATAGTTCAAGTGGATGACTTTTGCATCCCAAATCGCTCCAATTTTCATAATCGTTATCTCCTTTTACAGCAAGTATTGCTGCAGCACCTGCCGAGTTTCACTCTCTCCAATAATCATAGATTTCGATGACATATCTGGTTTCCCCTTTGTCGTCTTCGAGTTTTTCAATCACTATTCGATTATATTTCTCAACAAAATCCATAATTTCTTCAAACGTGTCGACTTCAATCAGTTGATACAAGGTATTGTATCTTTTCGCCTTCATACAACCATCTATTAGTCGATCTTCTAAAAGGGGGTAATGTCGCAGAAGCACTTGTTTGTCTTCTTCCCCCTGTGTGCATCCATAATCAAAGTTCGAAGTAGCCGTTATTCCAAATATCATAATTCAATTCTCCTATTAGCCTTAGTCCTTCACGCTGAATAACGGCTCGTTCTCTTTCCCCATCGCCGTGAGGAGTCGCTGCTCACTCTCGTGGAGAATCGTGGCGTAATCAATCGTCATCGCCATCGCTTGAGCTATTTTGTTGAGCTGAGTGCAAATGACATTATAACAGAAGTTATATTTGGCGCGTTTAGAGAAGAGCATCGTGAGAGACTCGTTCCTTTTGTCGGTGTAACGATCTACATCACAGGTGAGTTCACTACAGTTCTCTTCATCATATGTTGCCAGGCGCTGCATGAGACGCTCATCAACGGTTTTTTGGATGTAAGCGATCAGCTCATGGGTGGGCATAAATTTCTCTAACCCAATAGGAGCGAGGGCGCGGGTTATGTAAGCAACCACACTGCGGCGACTTATTATGAGTGAGTAAAACGCCGTGAGAGCTACGTCGCTCTCTTCTTTAGGACCTCTCATACTGGTGCCGAGGAGGGTGAGGGTGTTGAAAAACTGTAATACGTCTTTGTGGGACATCTTTTTGCTTTCTTTAATTTTCATATTCGATTCTCTCTTCGTATAGTTTTTGTAGATTAGGAAGGTATAATGCGTAATGCACGATGGTAACTTTACCGTTGAAATAGTGAATCACACCTTCGCCGTCGTGTATTAACAAACTCCAACCACAAAGTTCGTGGCACTCCATTATTTCGCGCACGGTCTCTATTGGATAGATCTGCGACCACTTTTGAAGAGCCTCGTTGTAGGCTGTTTGTTCTATTTTTTCTGCTTGCGAAACAAACTCTTTAGCGAGTGCTTGTAGATCGGTGTTTTCGTCTACTGGCAAGGACACCCTATAAGTTTCCAGTTTACCACGGAGTTCTTTATAATTGTCACTTCCGGGAGATTCGGGATACGCAATGATGACTTCGTTCCCCCACACATTGAATGATGAATGGTAACAGGGGTAATTTACGTTTCTAAGTGCGTCGGAAACCACTTGTCTGATGGCGTTATTTAACTTGCGATTAACCATATCAAACCTCGCGTCTGTTATAAGTCTTCTTCGTTAATAGTCTCATCGTCGTCGCACTCGTATGCGATTTCGAAGTTAGTATCAAATCGCGTGATTTTCGAGAACGGCGTACCAAGACCGAGGTCGTACTCGCCTTCCGGGAGGGGTTTTGTGCACCTGTGATGAGCGAAAAAGAAGTCGTTGAGGGCTTGCGAGAGGGGAATACCGTATTCTTGATAAACCCACAGGCCATCGCCGTCGTGTTTGCCCAAATAAAGAGCGTCTCCGCATTGTTTGCATCTTAAGTAGATTCTATTGTTTGCCATATTATACCTCCTCTTGTTTCGGGAACCAATAAATCAAGACTGCGAGCGGCAGCTGAGTATTTTGGCGCTTTTCTGTAAGTATTATAAAGTCGTTCAATAGTAATTTGCTATTCTCGATACCATCTGCCATTTTCGCGAGGAATGCTCGGAACAGGTTTTTGTTGATATCGGTGAGAGTTTTATAACCGAGGGTTCGGTCCATCACCAACTCAAACACACGCGGGAAGAAACAATCTATTTCCTGGACCTGATTTGGGTCCGTGATAATTTGTTTGATTCGAGCGGTGTCAGCAGCGTCCGGTTTTCCCAGGCGCAAATGGTGTATAACCTCGTCGTTAACCGTGGTGGTGTAATACGAGAAATAATATGTTTTATTGGGGATTAAAAAATCCACAGCTTGTGTAAGTTCCAGGAAAAGAGATAAAAGAATCTCTTTGGTGGACATGTTATGGATTGGTAAGACGATTTTGCTTACCTCGGTAGTGATGGTCGATTGTGCCATGCTCATTCCTCCCAACCACATTCAGGGCAGTATCTTCCGACAACTTCGCTTACTTGATAAGCGGGTCTTCCGTCAAGATACCCCGTTTCGGTTTCAACCTCATTTTCGAGCTCTTCGCCGCAATCAGGACAACGTCCATCTTCGATGAGTTCGTCGCGGAGTGTGCGGCGTGTTTTTTTCACCCACTTTTTAAGGATTTGGAAGATCTCTTCGGGTGTATGTCTTTCGAGGTCATCTGAGAAGTCTTCGAGGTCCTCGAGGGCTTCAAATTTGTCGTTATAATCTTCGCTGATGGTAAAATCTAAACTGTCTAATACAAATTTCATAGTTGTTACGCTCCTTGTGTGTTATATTGTTAGTATAGCACAGGGATTAGATTTTGTCAACATATTTTGAAAAAATTTTTTCAGAACATGAACCCCAGTTGATGCGCACTGAGAACAGCGCGGTCAAAGCGGCTGGTGGCACAAATGACGCCGGCGTTAAGTTGAGCTAACTTATTTTTGATATAATCTCGTTTCAGGGTTTCAAAGCGAGCCTTGTCGGTCGTCCAGTTAGTAGTATTTTCTTCGCTTTTATTCAGGGTGTCTTCCCAATCGAGAGCGCGGTGTTGGTCAGTAGTGAGACGTTCGTAATCGAAGATGTACGCCTGGTCAGATTCCGTCAATATGGGGATTTCGGTGATAAAAAATTCTGTATCGTAATTTATTATATAAATTGTTTTCATTTATGTTTACCATCCATAAAATAAAATAGTTTCATTATCCCAATCAATAACTTTTAACAGGTGAATTAGGTTAAAGATTGCATGTTCATATGTATAACTTGCGGATACTGCATATTTGTTTGTTTCGTCTATATCTTCAAAATGGTACTTTTGTATCCAAAGAAGTCTACTTTTTACAAAATTCTTTATTTTATCGTATTCGGATATATCTTCTGTCATAGTTATACCCAATGGATACTGGACTTCTTGTCCGTCACCTAAAAGCGATTGATAAGCATTTATGACCTTTTCCTTATATATCTTAATTGCTTCTAGCAAACCTTCTTTACCGACAACGAAAGGGCAATAATCTTCAAAACATTCCTGGCAATCTTTGTCGCCAAATAATGGTTTGCCGGTGTTGTATATTCTTTCGGCGGTATCTTCATAATATAATTTTCCAAATTCAAATACTTCAGTTCGAGGAAAAATTTCATCGAAATCTATATAACCGCTGTCAGCATCGCCGTACTGTCGTTTTAATTCGTTAAGACTTATATTATTACATTTTTCTATATCCGATTTTTTAACCAAATAAAAATAATGTCTGTATCCCATTTTTATTCTCCTACTGTTATTGCGTCTGCTCTTATTGCCGCGCCGATTACTTTACACACCGTACACGATATAGTGCCAAACTCATTACCAAGAAATGGACATCCACACTCAAAGGTGCAGCAATATTCTATGTTTTTATTTGTATAATTACTAATCTTATTCGATACTTTTCTTATTTTATCTTCAAGTTGTTTATCTGTCATTTTACCACCTTAAATATTCTCCTAAAACTCCCACTGTGGTTTATCCTTAAATTCTATATTATATCTTTCTTTAAGATATTTTACTGTCGGCATAAAAAATACTCTCGGAACGTTTATGTTTGGAATATTTTCTTTTGCCCAATCGAGAATGTCGTCTGGTAACGGCATAGACAGCATACAATATGTTATAATGCGATTTAGCATATCGGCAGTTAGTTTATCGTTAGCAAACTCTTTGTTACAGTTCACATCAATCTTGCTCGGAAGCCAAGATTGTGCAAATGATAACTTGTCTTGTAATTTCTTGATTTTATGCGCCGACAAGCTGGAAATCATAGAAAGTCCTACATCTTCAAAGTCGTTTTCAACAAACCATCTTTTTATAATGTCTGCTTCTTTAACCGGATCGGTTGTGTTTCCATATTGTATCAATAATTCTTTAAGTGTCATGTTCATACTCCTTTAACAGTTCGATTTTGGCTTGCTTGACTTGTGCTGCAATTTCCTTGTCGCTCGCCATTTGATATTGCGCAAACTGTTCTTGCAATTTTGCGTAATCGTTTTTCCACTTTTCAATCTCTTGTTCTTGTTCAATAATAACGTTGAGAGCATCGGTTTTTAGTTTGTCGGTACACGTTAAGTCGTCGTGATACGCACAGCCCTCGCAAGGGAAAGCGTTGGCACAAAACTCTAACGCTTTCTTAATATCGTCTTTATTCATTCTTCTACCTCCACACCGTAGTTTTTTGCAATTTCTTGAATCCTACCCATCACGCTATTTTGCAAATTAAAATATAGGACATTCAAAATAGCTTTCGCTGTATCTTTGCGCGTTTGTTTGAGTTCTCGCCTTAAATCTTTCGCTTCGTTGTAATATTTTGCATTGAGTTCTTGCAGTTCAGTTTCAACTCTATTAAGTCTTGTAATCTCGTCAACTGCTTTTCTTAACCCTTCAACCGTTAAAGGTAAATCACCTATACTTGAAGTCATAATCGCACCTTTTTGAGTATCGTATAAACTTTTTAACATTTCATACTCTTCTCTTGAAAGCACAACGCTATCTTCTTGGATTTTTCGGCAGTTGTTTCCATAGAGAACACTTGCAACTTCACTTTTATCCAATTGATCTGTAATGGTTTTGTTGTTTTCAACAATGGGGTTCCCTTCTTCGATTGTACGAATAAGATTATCAATTGCGTCAATTTCAACAACTTCCACTTGCCCAAATTCGTCAGTGGTTAATTCGACAGCATCTTTTTTGAGTTCTGTTAATGCTTGAATTTGTGATACTGACGTATTGGTTTTAACAAACGCATCAAAATCTTGCTTGTTTTTTTCTTTCCAATCCTGAATTAAATTCATGTCTCTCCTAATTTTCGTGTAGAATGGTATCCTGATATTTGTGTATCAGGTCGTCGGCGTTGCCGTCTGTTATGTTGCCCGCATCGTTTAGAAATTGAACAAAATCTGCGCCGTCCACGAATCCTTGCTTCACCAGTTCGATTGCCGAATAATAATCGTGACACCTATCGTTGACTGGAAAGATTGACGGAATATCATGATAATGACAATCGGCGCAGTTTGTCGTCCCACACGAAGGACCGTGTAGGATTTTTGCAATTTTCATAATTTGAACGTCGGCTTTAGAGTTGGACATCGTCGTAATCCTCGTCGTCCATTACAGTGTCGTCATCAATTCCCCACAATGGGCCAGAGCAGTTAAGACAATCATCGAAGAATTCATCGTCGGAATCGTCGTCGATATCATCGTACTGATATTCGTCGTCATCGTCATCGAACCCGTAATCTTCGAGCGCCGTCATTTGCTCGTCTTGAATATCTTGTTCCATCGCTAACCACGTTAAGAAAAATTCATCCATGTGTGTTGTCGCTCCTTATCTTGTTTTAGTTACATATTGAGTATAGCAAAAAAAAAGAAACCTGTCAACATTATGTGACAAGTTTCTTTATGGTTTTTATAAAACTTTTGCGTATTGATTATCGCTCGCCAGCGTGACTCCCAAGACATCGTCATATCTCGAAGGGCGATTGGGAATATACCGCCCAAATTTAACAATAACGTTTTGATACTGTTGAAGTTGGTGGTATTCATGACTAAACCGCGTGCTACGCACTTCTTCCTCTGTATACCCTGTATAAATTACGACGTCGGCGTTGCTGTTGTGGATGTTCCGCAACCGGTCGATAAATTCAACGACTTCGGTGATTTGAAGGAAGGGTTCAAGACCACCAAAAACTACAGCATCGGTGAATGGATTCGAAAGAAAACGAAGGATGATGTCGTCAGTCGGAATTGATTTAATGGGACATTGTCCCCACTCCGCGTTTTGGCACGTGGAGATAGGGAGATTATTTTCAGTGCAACATTTGAAGTCACACATACACGCCCCGATGAACATGGCGGGCTTCTTATAATTGACGAAATCTTCGTCTTTGATAAACTTAATTTTCATCAGAGTTCACCGAAAACCAGTCGCGTTTTGCAAATTCCGCCTTGCGTTCTTTGGAATATGTTTTTTCCGGCGTCAGGAATCCGACAATGCGTTGGTAAGTTGTTTCGACGGGTTCTCCACAGATTGGGCAGATGTCGCCGTAAAAACCGTGGTTATTTTTACACGCGCTGATGCGGGTGCAGAAGGCGAAATACGGGACTCCAAAGTCGGCCACAGTGTTGAGAAGTTTCCACGCTGTGTCGAAGTCTGAGAGGGGCGCGTCGATGTTAATATGCGCAATCGAACCACCACTGCAAGCCGCGTCGAGAGTTGAGCTCGCTATCATTTTATTGTGGAGCGAAGTGTGCGTTGCCAGCGGAATCCATTGGTTGCCGTAAAGAGGAAGATCATACTCACCATTTTTGTACAGGAGTTTGTCTTTTTCTTGTAAAATAGTTGCGCAGCGTTCAGCAGGTACTTGTTCAATATTGATTTGATAATCTACCTTTTCTGTCTGGATAAACAGGTCTTTTGCATCATGAATAGCAGCGAGGATTTCGGTGGCAAATTCAAGGCCGCTTGGCGTGTAATTCGCGTTACCAAGGGTGTCGACATATGTGCCGTTTAAGTGCTTGATTGCTTCCCATAAACCTGTGATTCCGATTGTGTTGTATTGGGACTTGAGGTGAATGAGATCGAGTGTGTAATTGGGGAGCAATCCTTTTTCAATATTGCGAGCAATGATTGAACGCACACGGTCAAGCACTCGTAAACACAGGTTAACCTTCGATTTGAGCAAGTCGAGATAATAGGCTTTAATTTGTGCTTTGTTGGTGATGTGGTTTTTCTCGCTCCATACTTTTGTAACGTATGCGATGCGAGCTAAGTTGATTGTGTTAACTTTGACAGAGCCGACCTCGAGGGCGGTGCCCCCAATGGAATTAAAATACCCGAGATTTTTAACATCACTCACAAGGCGACAACAGTTTGAAAGACTGGTAACATCTTTACTTATAAAGAAGTTGCTGTCGGCCCATTTCATATTATGTTTGCAACACCATTTGGCAAAATCTTCATCAACGAATTTGCCGTCGATACGAAGAAGAGCATAGGTGAGCACCGGGAACGTCATCATATTGATTGAACGAATTTCACTAACCTTTTCCATAAAGGCTTTTTGATATTCGATGAGTTCGTCGATATAGTCAATCACACACGTTCCGTCAGGATACTCTACGCCGCCGAACAGTGCCATAAGGTATTCACGGTCAAAGATAGAAAAGTTTGTAAACGCACTTTGCGTAACGCGCAGGTAAGGTTGATTCAGTTTATAAATAATACGCTGGAACTCTTGGTCACGGTAATATTCGGGAGAATGGAGATAGTATTTGTTCTCACAATCTTTCTTCCAGAAATAAAAACTATAAATCAAGAAGTTGGGAAGACCAACAGCACCGGAAGTTCTGTTTGCGCACCAACTTACCATTTCTCCAACAAAGTCTGTGTAGGTCGTTAGATGTTGGGGCGGCTGTGCGTTGAAATTGTTCACAAAGAACAACCCTCTATTCACAAGTGGGGTTAGATCATAAGCGAAACAATAGGAACGAAACGTCGCCGAACAAAAATCGTGCAAATAGAACCCGCCGTTCCACTCTTCTTCTGCCCATTTTTTTGCTTCTTTGAGACCGTATTTCTTTTTCATCTCATAGAAAATTTTATGAAAGGCCAGTAATTTAGAATGCGGTTTTGACATTTCATTTTCGAGCGTCGTAATATCTTTATGGTCTATGTTAGCGTTGCTGTCAATAGAAGCATCGGCAACTGATGTAGACTTCACAAATTGATCGATGAACTCTGTATAATTAATTTGTTTGTCGGCTAAACCATTGAGGTAACACATTTGGTCGCCGTATTTTCTGTTTAGGTGTTTCAGTGTGGTGACAAAATCTTTGTCGAGATTAATGTTAATGTGTAGCTTTCGTTTTGTCATAGAATACTCCCATATATATTTTAATTAGTAAAAAAGGGGTTGCCCTTTTATAAGGGTCAACCTCTGGTTTTCAGCCATTTGATGGCTTCATTGAAATCATAAGATACTCCGTCGACAACCAAGTGAGGCGCTGAATTATATTTCAATGCTTTCATTTGTTCGATGTCGTCAACTACTGTAAAATCTACACCCGCTTGGGTAAGTTTTGTCTCAAGCATTTTACACTTGGGACAGTGTGTGCTGTAAAGAATTGTCATAATAAATTCTCCTTAAAAATTATTTTGGTCGGGGTGACACGATTCGAACGTGCGACCTTATGGTCCCAGGCCATACGCGCTACCATCTGCGCTACACCCCGAAGGAAAAGGGGCCGCCCATACTTCTGACATCCCGGATTTTGGGAGCATTTTCTGGAGAGCCCCGTTAAAAAATTTTGTAGTAGAACCGTTTCCAAACTACTACCGTACTCTTGTACTTTGAGTACCTTGTTACATTAACTTACCGCGAATTAGTTAGTAACCTATGCTCTATCACTGCACATACGATTTTTGTCAGTCGGGCGACCATTTGTCGTGTCGCCGTGGTGCGACCAGTGAGACTCGAACTCACACATCTGTGATACCAGCTCCTAAGGCTGGCGCGTCTGCCAATTCCGCCACGGTCACATATTGTTATTGTTTGCGTTTCCCAAACCACATCTCGGCTGCATTTTCAGGCAGCGGAGATGGGGTGGCTGGTGCAATATCTTCGGTATACACCATACTTGATTGTAGTGCTTCTTTAATCTCTTTGATTTTCTTAGGGTCTGTAACAATTACAGGCTTATCGTCAATCATATAAACCTCCTGAATTATAGTGGCTACCGAGGAGGGACTTGAACCCCCAAGACTTTCGTCGCCAGAATCAAAATCTGGTGCGTCTACCAATTTCGCCACTCGGCATTATCAAAAATATTATTCTATTGGCAGGCCCTCTAAGATTCGAACTCAGATCTTACGGTTTTGGAGACCGATATTTTACCATTAAACTAAGAACCTAAAAAGTTTTGAGGGAATAGGCCACTCACCCTCAATGCTCCTCTTGCCGTATCTCGAGCTTTGGACGAATCTTTGTTCGACAGTCAGCCTCGTTTGCCCAATTGACAATGTTAGAAACGAGACAACCTAACGTAAATATCGGCTTTACCCGATTTGTGTGGTGTAGGATAAAATCAACCACGCCCTCCAACATTTATCCAAGCAGGAGTTTTTACAGCACTTTCGCTGGATGTCAGCATATCCTAGATTTTAGTGGCGGTATGCAACCACTGGTGGCAGGCGTAAATAGCCTTGAACCCTTTATTGCTCCATATTGTCTCTTTTGGTTTTTGTCGTTTTGTCGACACTTTCTTTTGAAAAACAGTGTTTGAGACCCTTATTCCACGCCCCGTGGGTTTTAGTATAAGTAACTAAAGTGTTATTGTTTTGAGCATGTAATCTCGAATGTTCTTTTCTAGACATTAACTGTAAATTTTCAATATCGTTGTTCGACTTATTCCCATCTATATGATGTACAACTTCATTAGGCAAAAGCAGCCTTCCAATAGCGCACGCCATATTATATCTATGAGTGAGAACAATAGTGGATTTTATTAATTTATTTCCCTCATACAAACATAATTTATATGCCTCACGTTCGTCTACTTGGCGATTCCTTTTGAAAGCAGTATTATATTGGCTATAAGGAGAGTTCTCAAGGTTTATTTCTTTTGCAAAATTTTGACCTTTTATAATGTGTTGTCTTTGTTTAGGCGCCCTCTCTTTTTTACAAGCGCCATGTTTTTTATAAAGAGTCTCGCTAATTTTTGCTTTTGTGGTTTCTGATATGTGATGGGAATTTGCGCAAGATCTAGAACAAAAACGTCCAGTGCCAAATTTTTCCGTCAATATCTTTCCACATTTTTCACAAACATGCTTTTCTTTTATCCATTCGTTAAGACTTGTCGCTTTTGTTTGAGAAGCCTTACTCTTTTTGCTCTTGGCCGCGTCGAATCCACCTTTGCGAAATTTTTCTTGAATCTCATTTCTTTGGTCTAACTTGTTAGTTAAAGTTAAATGAGTTATACAATGAGATTTGTGGCCATTAAATTTTTGTGGATCGTCAAACTCTTTTCCACAATCGCATTTGTAATACCCCTTCATAATTGGAATACTCCTTACTTGTAATTAACAATAACCAACTCTTTGATTTGCCCACGTGCATCGCCCTTACTGTTGATGTTACGACGAGCTAAAACTTCGTGAACATACAGTCCTTCTGTGCTTTCATATTTATCACGAAGAGAAGTGTCATTTTCGTCAGCCGAATTCGACAACATCGTCGCCGCGCCGGTTTGACCACTTTTGATAAAAAACTCACACAGGCGGTTTTGTTCTTCGTCACCGAACCCATCTTTGTCGTAAGCAGTAAAAGAGTTTTTGCCTTTGAGAGGACGATAAGGGGGATCGAAGTAGACAAAAGAGCCTTTCTCGATGTCCCACTCTACTTCAGTGAAATCACCACGGTAAATATCCACCTTTTGAAGAATGTCCGCGCATCTCTTGAGGTTGTCAGCATCGCAAATCGTTGCTGTTTCATATTGACCAAACGGAACATTGAACTCGCCCTTGCTGTTGACTCTATACAAACCATTAAAACAGGTTTTGTTTAGAAAAATAAACTCAGCCGCTTTTTGGTAACAATTTGTATGAGAGAGCTCGGTGGTGTTAAACGATTGTCTTGTCAACAGGTAAACCCCTTTCTTACCATCCAAGGTCGCCTGTCCGTCGTACTTCGTTTGAAGCGTACGCAATTCGTCTATTAATCTTTGATGATTTCTCTTAAGGCACTGATACACATTAATCAGTTCGGCATTACGGTCGCAAATAACGCCGCGACGGAACGGATAACGTTGCATCATATAAAAAAGCATTGCCCCACTGCCAACAAGTGGCTCCACATATGTTGTGTATTCCCCTGACTTCACTCTAGTGTAGAAGTCTTCGCCTGATTTAGACACCGGGAGAAGTTTATCCAATTGAGGAATGAGTTGGGTTTTACCACCTGCCCACTTCACGAAGGGGCGAGCAAAAAGTTTTTTCTGTTTAGCCATAAATATGCTCCAAGTTGTGTTATGTCAAAATTTTACTGCTTTATATGGATTTTGTCAACTTCTAGTGACAAAACAGTGCAAATAAAATCACAGTTTTATTTGCCGTATTTTTTGGGATTTTTTGTAATATCAGAGGAAGGATTGGCGACTCACACAAACAAAAAAGAAAATGGGTGATTTTTACGTTGTCCGCCAACGCCAGGAGAACCCTAGAAAAGAGTTCGAGTTTTTCCGTTGCTCGTCAACCTTCGGTGCATTCGTCCGATAACGCTTCGGATTATTCTAGTGTCACAACACTCGTGCTGTCTGCCAAATCCTTCTCTGATATTGGTGGAACATCTGGGTGCTGCCCCCAGGTCCCGTACAGTTCACTTCGGATTTAAGTACGGTCGAAACTTTTCTATGTCCCACGTGCGGTATTATACCGCAAGTTGTTATTTGTCTAGGAAGACAACATTGGCGGGCTGAGGAATTTCTTCATCGTCGCCCTCTTCTTCTGGTTCCTTAGGATCTTCGTCAGGATCCACATCATATTCTTGGACGTATTCTTTGTTGGGGTCTACCCACACAAGATATGGGCAACCGTATTCGCGGTCTGCATAATTATACTCTACGCTGACATACATTCCGTCGCTCCAGATTTTAATATCTTGTTCTTGTGCCAGGAGTATTCTAATGAAGTCGTTAAAGTCTTTGCTTGCTTGACCACCCTTTAAAATGTCATCGAGTTTAAAGTTCAAATACTTTTCTGCTTGCATAATCATTCTCCTTGTTGGTTGGTACCCTGCATATAATCTTTGTCAAGCCATTTTTTCTTTTCGATAAAATCGATGGCTTCATCAATATGTAAGAACCCAACACAGTTGAAGTTACCGTCATCGTTGCTGTCGCTATTGGGGACGCCCACATAGAACGGACCGAATGCCTCATTATGCGCGATAATAACCTTACCAAGCTTATCTTTGTTAAATTTACACAAATGATTGGTGGCAGGATTCTTAATCAACCCGTCGAGAGTAATTAACCATACCTTATCTGGGCAGCATTCTCCAGTGATTCTCGAAACACCACCGGGAGCGATATCCAAGACGTTCAGGTCGGCAAGTTTTTGTTCTGCGTCCTCAGCCGTGAATACAGGAACCAATTTGATAAAATCAAATTCGAGATTCATTTTTTTGATGACGAGGAACAAATAATCACTAAAACCGCGAACGATGAATCCTTTTTTCAATTCGTCCTCAGAATGAAGAGTGATTTCTTGGTCGATCTTTGTCCATATTTCATCGGCCAACACCTGGCCTTCTTCAAGTCCTTCGACATATATATTGTCGTGCATATACAAATTCTCCTTTCAGTCGTCAATTTCTATTCTTCTATAACCGTCTTCAATGCGAACACTAATCCAGTTCGACTCAATTTGAGTATCCGACCAAATTATTTCTTGTTCACGAAGAAGTCGTGTCGCAAATGAGATAAAAGCCGATGAACAGCCAGCTTGTCTCATAGCTTTCCTAAGTTCAATCATAATCGTCTCCTGTTACTTGCGATACTTGTGTATCCCATATGTATCTGGAATGTCCAGAACTGTGATTAGTTCAGCAGTTGGGCTAAACACGAAGATTTGATTCCCGAATACCCTGAGCTCTGCGTCTATACAAGAACGAGACGCGACCTTTTGTAAATACTTACGAAATTTGGGATGCGTAAACGTGTTAGGCTTTTTACCGTTGCGATATGCTCTGTCGATATATGCGACAGCGTCTTTACAATTTGAGCGTTGAATCACTCTTTCTAATCCGTGTTTTGTTGCGTTGCAATTTTCCATAGTGTACCTCACTTGTTGTTTATACACTGATATTAGCACACTTTTGGAAAATTGTCAACACGTAATGACAAAAAACTTTTTTAAATTTCATCCAACGACGAAACCAGTCCGTGGATGATACCTAACTCTATAGCATCTTTTGCCCAAATAAACCACTCTGTGCTTCTTTTTTTATTATATGTCTTTTCTGGAATAGTAGTTCTATCGAGGACATATTTTTTCAGTAATTCTACACATCGAGTGTAGTGTTCCATTTGGCTTTTGCTTTGTTCGTAGGTTCCCGCAGCACCGCCAGAACCACTGTGAATTAAGAACTGAGCGTTAGGATACGCAAAACGCTGGCTACCAGCGAGCATGATATAGAACCCAGCTGACATTGCTACACCTACGTTGTAAGTGTACACCGGAGTCTTACTCAGCAACAGAGTGTCAATGAAGTGCAAGCAAGCGTCCAGACTTCCACCATAAGAATTTACTAAAACTTTAATGGGTTTGCGTTCTTCGATGGGTATATCCTTATCTTGGCGATTCCAACGAATGATTCGACGAGAGTACTCAATAAGAGTGTCGTCGATATCGAAATCGATATAAATAATACGTTCGTTGAGATCGAGATAGGTTTCGTATTCATTCAAACTAGGAAGGGGACTAACTTGCCCAAGTTTCCCCAATTCAACTGTAAGTTCATCAAGATTTGTAAACTCTTCACACTTTTTGTTCATCTCAAGACTCCTTTGATTTTGTCGCTTCTTGTAAGAGCTCGCACAGCCAGGTTTGTTTTGTTTTCACACGACTAATTTTAACTGCCTGTTGTAAAATTTTCTTCTGTCCAATCAAAACGCAATATTTACGAGCTCGAGTAATCATTGTGTACAGCAATTCTTTGGACATTAGGGCGTATGACGAGCTGTCGATAGCTCCGATTACATACGGGGATGAGTCGCCCTGTTTTTTATGCACGGTGATAGCATATCCTAAAGAAAGGTTGTTATAATCCTCTGCTCCCAAAATAATATCACCTTGCTCTGTCAAATTGACAATCATAAAATCAGGTCCGATTTGTTTAATATAACCTACATTCCCATTATAGATAGGTTCTTTGTTGCCTTCTATATTGATGGTCTTGTAGTTGTTTTTCATAATGATGATTCGATCATTAGGACGGTACGTATAACTGTATTTATAGTTCCCGTCGGTATATGGTACTGTTATTTCATCCACACTGGGCGTACCGTTGACAATCTCTTGAATGGCTAGGTTTAACGCTCTACAGCTGGCCTCGCCTCGACTACGCATCGGAACTAACACCTGGATGTCATTTGCTGGAACGTGTTGGTTAATATAAAGTTCCTTAAACTCGTCAATAATTTTTGATTGTGTCAAAGCACTATCAATATAAGTAACGAGTTTAAAATCTTTACGAGCTCCACGATATTCAACACCACTGGTTTTCGGCCCCACAATTTGTTCTCCACATGCAACCTTAAGTGATTGTGTGATAATGCCGCTATCTGCCTGTTGTCGTTGTATTTTTGTTAACTGGACAGTTGGCATCGTGTGTGATTTAATTGTGTCAGTAAGAACACTGGCTAACCCAATTGCTTCAAGCTGTTTGGTATCACCAATAAATAACACTTTGGCGCCGGTGGGGATTGCTTGTAACAAAGAAAGGGTAATTTCCCCACCCCACATTGATACTTCGTCGCCGATAATAATGTCATATGGTAATGGATTCTCTTTATTGTGGAAGAATTTACCCGACTCTGGATCATACTTAAGCAGACGATGAATGGTGCGTCCTTCGATGTGGGTTATTTCGGTCAATTTAGAGGCAGCACGACCTGATAAGGACACTTGAGCAACGCGGAAATTATGGGCTTCGAGGACATGTGCGATGCCATTTACGGCGCTAGATTTTCCCGTTCCGGCCCCGCCCGTCAAAATACTGAACTGATTGTTCAAAGTGTTCCAAATCGCGGTTCGCTGTTCCTCAGTATATTCGAAGCCTTGTTCTAGTTCCACGCTGCGAATTATTGTTTCGGCTCGTTCTGGGTTAATCTCAATATGAGCTGCGCCGCGTTGAATACGAAGTATCTCATTGGCGATTTGTTGTTCAAGTTCACGATATTCCATTAAACCAACACGTTCGGTTTCTTTATCATAATACAAAACGTGATTTTTAATATTACGACGAATAAGTTCATAAATTCGCTCATCGTCTTGTGGGTCGCACACCTGGTCAATAACCACGCACAAGTCTTCGACGCTTACCCAAGAGTTGCCGTTCATCTCTGCTTGTTCTCTGAGATAATGTACCAGATAGGCGCCCATACGTTCATCTGAGTCGTGAGCAAGTCCTTGTGACATCGCTATAGCGTCTGCCTTAGCCCATCCGTAGCCAGGCACTTGAATAATTAACAAATACGGATTCTTTTCGATAACTTCGACCGCCGCCTCAGGAGAACCATAAAAGTGCACCAATTTCTCAATCGCACCCTTCGTTAACCCCAGATCATAAAACCGAACAAATGCGAGACTCAAGTCTTTACTGTCCTCGTACTTGTTAATCATACGTTGCGCTGTCACCGGACCAATACCTTTTATTTTCATTAAGGCTTTCGTGTCGTGGTTTTGTAACAGCACCAATGGATTATCGCAATTCTCATATAACGCCGCAGTTTGTGTTGGAGTTAAAAAGAAAGAGAAAAATTTAAGTTGGTCATCTTTATCGGTCAAGTCGTAATCAAGACACATCAGATCGACTTCGTATTGCAACCCGTATTTGGCGTCTTCGACAAGATGAGCAACCATTGTGTAAGTGTCACGTGCATTTAACGCAGGCATCGAACCCTTGGCAGTAAAACGCAAAGACCACTGAAAGCATTCTGGAACCTCTCCCTCCAGCACTTCCTCAATACGAAAAGCAGCAATGGTCCAACTACCGGAAGTTTGACCATTTTTTGGATAAATAATCCTTTCAACTCGTACTTTTAATCTAACTTTATCTTCAAAAGCCGACGATGCGGCCAATGCGTAATTTGCGTCCATTACTACCTCTGCTTACAATTTGAATTCATATTAACACAAACAGCTCCTGTTGTCAACTTATTGTGACGAATTCTTTGTTTTTTCACGCTCGAATTTTAGTTTGGGGTATTCGCTCGCGCATGATTCAATTAAATTAACCGAATGACGGATACCCTTATCATAATCGGTCTTTGGTAAAAACATATTTTCTTGGCGTACGCCATATATAAGCAATTTATTACCGCGTGTAAACCAAGATTTTTCAATCATTGTTTTCTTGCCATTGGCATCCACCGTACTAATATTCTTGTTATAATGAATATAAGCCTCGGCATAAAACTTGACATCTACCACGCCCGTTGGGGTGAGTAAGGTCACAATATGTTTATTATTATTAGCGCCGACCACAGTGCCAGCAATACCAACCACATCGTATACGGGAGTTTCTTTGCCGCTTTTAAGCGTTTTCATCCTAAGAGGTTTGAGTTCTTCGGGGAGGTCTTTAAAAGAACGTAGATTATATGCGAGCGATTTCATATTCGCCAATTCGTGGCCGCTGTAATAGAAACTCATTGATGACATTTCCCACGTGCTCAGACTTCCTTGGCAATATTTATCCCACATTGACTTAACCACATCTTCACATTCCGCACGATATAAAGCTTGACGGCCTTCGTTGGAGCTAAACCACTCCATAACGGGTGCCATAATCTCTTTGTATTTTTTCTCAAAAGTTGAGGTTTTGAATGTATATCCAGCTGGAACGGTATCGTAATCTTTGCCCAACACCATTTTATCTTTGAGGTAGCGCTCAAAGAATTGAACACTGTCAGGGTCGACGATAGCGTAGATTTTTTTGTCCGCCTGTTTCTCGTTTTTATCAATCCACTTTTTATAGTTAAACAGGCGAACGTGAGATTTATAATCGTCAGGGACAATACCAAACTCAACAGCTTTACCCAAATGGACGGTAGTGACCTTTTCTTTAAAGGTTACTTTGGTACGAGCATACGCTTCGAGATATGAGCGCATGATTGCCTGACGCGGACGGTTCTCAATGGCATCAAAAGCACCTGCTTTAATCAATGAAATCATTTGAACCGGCGTGAGTGTCAGATGGCTCATAAAATCCTCAAGCGAGGAGTAAGGACGGCCAGCAATGATGGCCTTAGCCCACTCTTGGTTGATGTTAGTAATGGTCGACAAACTATAAACAATAGCGTTGTGCTTAATGTCGGGAATGAAGTCTAACTGTGCTAGATTAATATCAGGCAACATAATTTGCACACCGCTTTGTTGTGCGTCGCTGATAGCCTTGGCAATTTTGGGATAGTTGATGGGAACGGATTTAGTCTTTTTGATCTCGTCGGCATCGCTAATATCGTCGTCGACATCGGTGTCCCAGGGCGAAGTGATATTTTCTTCATCGCCATAATCTTCGTCACCATTATCTTCGAAATCGGTGGCAGAAGAACCTGCGTTCACACACAAGCAAGCACACGACCAAAAGAGGGGATTATAGCGCGTAGCAAGGTTTGCCTCTTGTACTGCTTCGATACTATAAGCAATATCGTGAGGAATAGAAAAGCTATAACCAATTTGCGGTTTAACTAAACGGTTCCAACAATAATCAAGATACTCTTTTCTAGCCATTTGTTCATTCTCCCCCTTCGTCAACTGCCTCAAAGAAACGTTTTTTCATTTTCTCAATTTTCTTTGCGTCTTTTTTCGCCACTGCTTTGCGCAACAAGTTTGCCTCGCCCAAAGTGAAATTCGCAATTTCAGGACGTTGTACTAAGCGCATCATATCTTCTTGTTCAACAGAATTGCCATATTTGGACAACAACTCTTCTTTGAGAACTTGCTGTTCTTCAGGAGTTAAACCAGCTTCATCCATTTCTTTGTACCATTCATTGATATCGTTACGGAATCTAACATATCTGTCCAGGGGGCGTTCTTCGCCCTCTTCGCCCATTAATCTCATAACAGCGTTGGCTGCTCCAAGTTCCGCAACCGACGTAGGACGAGTACGTTTGATACAAACGGCTCCAACTTGAGTTTCGAACTGGAAGAGATTGGCGATCTTGCCATTTTGCATATCTTCCCACATTTGAGGATTTGTATAATCAAGCACATCAGGATGTAAATACTTGTTGTAAGTTGCTCTTAACGAACCTTGCCATTGAATCTCACCCGCTTTAAGCAACAGCTCTATACATTTCATTAGTTTGGTTTGAGCATCGGTATATAAACAGTCAAACTTCAATGAACCAACCTGATCTGCCGCACGGTAATCATAGCAAGTGATACGAGTTCCATTGGGGGCACGCATCATTCCTAAATGTTCAAGATAGCCGTGAGAGAACACATAGCAAGCTGAAGCGTGAACTCCCGCACCTGAAATTAACCCTTCTATTTTACAGACCGTTTCATAAAGATTAGGATAGGCTTTAAGCGCTTTGATAAGTTCGGGAGCGGGTTCATATCCTTGTTCTTCGTTGCCATTTTCACATTCTTCCAAAGTGTACACGTGCCCACGCGACATTGGCACCATCGCAGACAAAGGTTGAGCTTCGTCAACTGGGATGTCGAGACCACGACAAGCGGTCAGGATTGCAGACTTTAATGATTCTCTTTTATAAGTTAAAGTGTTTAAAACACAATCATAACCATAATGTTGGCGCAAGGCTTCCATTAATTCTGGCGCTTTGTCGTTCGAGAAGTCGCAATCGATGTCCGGTAGAGTAGCCCCACTTTCGATGTTCATGAACCGCCAATAAGGGACATTATACACCATAGGATTGGCTTGTGTAATGCCTATAAGATAGTTAATCAAAAAAGACATTGCGGAGCCTCTTGACACGCCGACGAAGGTGACTTCCCAAGCAATGTCGATAATTTCTTTGACTAAGTTGAGATAGGCACTCATGCGTTGGCCAAGAGAGTCGCTAACCACTTTAAGCGTATAAAGCTCAATCTCTATTCTCTCTGCTTGTTCTTTGCCTACCACAAACTTTTTATCAAGAATCCCCTGTTCAATAGAATATAACAAAAATCTATCTTGTGGGAATTCACTATACGCATAAAACTTGATGTTGGGGCAACTTTCGTACCAATCCTTGAGTAAGTGTTGCACTTTAAATTCTGGCAACTTACGTTCAGGAACAATAATAGGGCAGCGCATATCATAGTATTCAATTTGATTATAAATTAATTGAGTATTATTAATCGCGGTATCGACAACGTCGCTCGGGAGATAAGACAAGATTTGACGAATCTCATCTTCGGGTTTTATATAGGTGTATTTATAGAACGCGTTAACTTCGCGGTCACTTTCTTCTTTACTGTTTAAGAACTTTTCAAAAATAGAAAGATCTTCCTTGTTGAGATAGTGGGCATCCTGTGTTACAATATAAGGTATGCCAAAAAATTCAGACAACTTTATGATATAACGGTTAACATCTTGTTGGTCATCGGAATCGGAGTCTTGCATCTCCAAAAAACAATTTCCCTCACCAAAGGTGTCTACCATCCAATTGATCATGAAATTGATTGAATCCGAATCCCTGCGTAAAATACTCGTACCCAAACGACCACCGACGCACGCCGTAGAGGCAATCAAATGTCCTTTATTTTTACCAATAATTCTTTCAAAATCTTGATAAAAAGTGGGTGTGCGGCGTTGTCCGCGTTCCATGTAGGAGCGCTCCCAGGCTTGACTGGAAAGCTCACGCAATTGCCTGTGACCAATTTCGTCTTTCGCCAAAAGAATGAAGTGCCAATACTTGTCGGCGTTTTTATATTCGTTTTCGTCTATAAGATAAATCTCGTTACCGAGGATAATCTTAAAGTCAGGATGTTCTTCACGTATTTTATCCCCACAATTCAAAGCTTCAATATGACCACTAATAACTTCGTGGTCAGTGATCGCCAAACCATTAAAGCCGTATTCAATGGCTTTGTTAATCATTTCAGGGATACGATTGATGGAATCTCTCAAATGTAAATTACTATAGGCTGTGTGGTTGTGTATAGAACAAAACATATAACTCTCCTTTCTCTCTTGTTATATTACCACAAATACAGAAAGGTGTCAACTTTCACTGACACCTTTTGAATATTTTTCTACCATTTTCTCGGCCGCTCCACAAGGGTAAAATTCTGTGCATTTCCCACCGCGATAGACGCAGTTGGGAACGAGCAATCCTTTGAATTCAGGGTTAAGTATTTCCACTTGACGGCAGATTTCAGCAACTACAGCACGCGTCTCGGGACTTGCTTGATTACATAAACGCTT
>ULWT01062736.1_pt1 | contig 23975 bp, 19 predicted proteins | sample 1960611 | NCBI WGS metagenome assembly ULWT01 (sample SAMEA4835819, study PRJEB28245) | human gut metagenome | biome: gut microbiome; material: fecal sample | place: Denmark | collected 2008
CCCTTCCGCGTGCCCATCGCCTGTCTGGCCGCCGCACAGGCCGCAATTAAAGACTCGCGGAATTAAGCAAAAAAGCCAGTAATATCAAGGGTTTTCGGCATCGAAAACTGATGAAAATACGGCTTCAAAAATCAGGTTTTTTTGCCTGAAATAAGTCCTATAAACGGGTATCTGTTCATTTGTTGATCAGATACCCGTTATTTTTTTGCTTATTTTTATCGCACCTCATCATTTTGATGTGGTGCTTTTTTTATTCGCTGGAGGAGCTTATGAAAAAATTTTTTCAACTTTTTTTATTTTTGCCGCGGTTTTTGGCTATTCTCGCTGCCTACCTATTGAGGGGCAAAAAAACTCTCACCTGTACTTTGACAACTGAATACACATTCATCAGGTACGTTCCTGTGCGGGGGCGAGAGCTCCAGCCGAATGAAGGTGCGCCAAGACCCTCCTGCCCATCCAGGTTATAACGGAAAGCAAGGTGGCGAGCGTTTCCGAACCATTCTGAAATATCCGACAGCTACGGATATGGCAATGAAACGCTACAGGGCTAACGATACTTCTCTACGGAGCTGGCGGAGAACCCGGCAGGGGTGAGATTCCCATGGACCCGATTCGCTATCGGGCATCTGATGATTTCCTTTTTTGCACTTGGGGTTCGAGGAAAAATTAAGTGCAACCACTAAAGCCCCAAAGATTATCTTTGAGGTTTTAGTGGATCAGAAATGATTCAAATAAAAAGAAAGGAGGATACCATATGGAAAACTGTAAAGTGATCGCCATCACAAATCAGAAAGGCGGTGTCGGGAAAACGACAACCGCAGTCAATCTCGGTGTGGGACTTGCAGACTTCGGCAAAAGGGTTTTGCTTGTTGACGCTGATCCGCAGGGCAGCTTAACAGTAAGCCTCGGAGTGAAGAACCCCGATGAACTGGATGTGTCGCTTTCTTACCTAATGCAGTCGGTCATTGATGATGAACAGCCGCCCAGTGATGCCATTATTACGCATCCGGAAGGTGTTGACTTGCTTCCTTCTAATATTGAGTTGTCCGGTATGGAAACAGGACTTTTCAATGTTATGAGCCGCGAGTATGTTTTGAAAAATGCTATCGAGAGTATGAAGAAGAATTACGACTATATTCTTATTGACTGTATGCCTTCTCTGGGAATGATGACGGTCAATGCGCTCGTTGCGGCAGACAGTGTGATTATTCCGTCTCAGCCGAATTTCCTGTCAACCAAAGGTCTTAACTTGCTCCTGCGCTCGATTTCAAAGATCAAGCGGCAGATCAATCCGAGATTAAAGATTGACGGTATTTTGCTGACGATGGTAGATAACCGCACGAATAATGCAAAGGCGATTATCTCATCGCTGCGTTCATCTGTGGGAGAAAACATCCGCGTGTTCCATTCCGAGATTCCGTTTTCGGTAAGAGCTGCGGAGTGCAGTCTTTCCGGAGAAAGCATTTTCTCTCATGACAAGAACGGCAAAGTCGCGGCAGCGTATGAGGCACTCACGAAGGAGGTGACAGAAATTGAAGAACGTGCAAAAAATCGATCTGGGCCTGACCGGGTACGATGAGCTCTTTATGAATGATGCGGAGCGTAAAGAAAACAAGCTCCCCAGAATTTATGATGTGCCCATTTCGGAAATTGATGATTTCCCCGACCATCCCTTCAAGGTAAAAATTGATGAGGATATGGATCAGCTTGTTCAGAGCATTAAAGAGCGCGGGATTATCACGCCTGTCACACTTCGCCCGAAGGATGATGGACGGTACGAAATAGTATCCGGACATCGCAGAAAGAAGGCTTGTGAACTTGCAGGACTTGATACCGTTAAAGCCGAAGTCCGGGAAATGACCCGCGATGAAGCGATTATCTTAATGGTCGAATCCAACTTGCAGCGTTCCACAATCCTTCCGAGTGAAAAAGCATTTTCATACAAGATGCGTATTGAAGCCATGAATAGACAGGGTGAGCGAGCAGACCTAACTTGTTCTCCAATGGATAACAAGTTGAAAGGTGTAAAGTCAGCATCGCTTTTGAAAGAGGCAACTGGCGATGGACAAGCACAGGTTTATCGCTATATTCGACTAACTGAGCTTATCCCCGAATTGCTCCAGCTTGTTGATGAGAGCCGTATTGCGTTCCGACCGGCAGTTGAACTGTCCTACCTCAAAAAAGAGGAACAGGCTTCGCTGCTCGAAGAAATCTCTTATACGGACGCTACACCGTCTCTTGCCCAGGCAATCAAGATGAAGAAATTCTCCAATGAAGGAAAGCTTTCTCATGAAGTGATCGAGTCGATTATGAGCGAGGAAAAACCGAATCAGAAAGAGAAAATCAACATCAAATACGAAGATGCGAGGAAGTTCATTCCTGCCAGTGTTCCTTATGACAAAACCGGTGATTATATTATGAAAGCGCTTGAGTATTATCATCGGTATCAGGAACGGCAGAAAGATCGTGACGCAAGATAATCCTTACGCCAAGGGAGTAGTGTACCCTTTTACGGGCGGAGAATGTTTCTTCCCCCCTCACACTCCCCCCATCTTCAAGACCAGCATACTATCTCAAAAGGAGAAGATATAGGCGGCACATTTGAAAGAAAGATAGGGCGTCCGTACAATATAAGTGGAAAACCAAAGGAGGTTGATCCTATGAGAAGAACACTTATGATAGTCACGGTTGCCCTGGTTCTTTGCTTATGCGGCTGCGCTGAAGTATCACAGATCTCGGATATGCCGACCGAACCTTCCCAGAGCGAATCACTACCAATAAAGAAAAGTGAAGAAATCTCCCAAGAGACGGACGCACCCCAATCAAGCGTTAATATAGACACTCCCGAAGAATCCGGTATTGCTTCTGAAACAGTGGTGCCTGACGTTAATGAAACGGAAAGCACTCCGCAGCCAAAGGAAGAAAAGAAGCAGGACCCGCCGAAGGAAGAAACGAGAGCCACAGGTGATAGCGTGACTACTTCTTCTTTTGAGCCGGTAAAGCATTCTCCAAAACCAACAGAAACGAAAGCCCCTGAAACTGCTACCGTTACAGAGAAGCCAAAGGAAGCTGGAGCGACAAAGGCGACAGAAGCTCAGAGGGAACCGGAACCACCGGCCCCACCGGTTGAGACTGAACCAGAGCCGGAACCGTCCTTTGATATAAACTACTGGATTTCTTACGCGCAAGGCGTTGCGGTCAGCAAGGGACTGACATTGGAGAGTTCCGCAGTCGATTGCTGGGACAATCCGATTACCGCCAACCCCGATTGCATTTATCTTGAAAGAGACATCAATTCCCGCATGAACAGATATGCGAAGGACGAGGATATAACGGATGTCTGGGTCTGGTATGAATGCATCGGGACAAACAGTTATCTCATCTATGTGGGATACGCATAATCATCAATTCAATATTCCGAAATGAGCATCGTAGAAATACGGTGCTTTTTTCATGTCTAAAGGAGGACAAAAGAATGAAAAAGAAAATTCTCAAGCGCGGAATGTCCGGGCTGCTTGCAGTCCTTATGGCATTCACCGCTCTTATCGGCATGGGCACGACCGCCTTTGCCGCATCCGAAACCGCTGAGTCCTATATGGTCTCGTATCCCCGTGATGGGGACGCCGTTCAGGTTTACGATCAGTCCACATGGGGGCACTCTGCAAAAACCTATATGAATGGTTGGAGCACTCAGAGCTCTAATGTGACGACCATTCACTGTATGGATTCCTATGACGGAAAAGTCTGCTACTGCATTGAACCCGGTGTTCCGAGAAATGTGGGCGATTCCTATTCCGGTTTCGGTGAAAACTTCTGGGACAACTATCCCAGCCAGTACAACAACACTATTAAACCCGATGACATCAAGGTCTTGCTCGGCAGAATCATGCAGTACGGCTATCAGGGTAATATCTCCACTTCGTGGAAATCTCAGAACGCCGCAGACGCAGATAAGATGGCCCATGCAATCGCTACTCAGCTCCTCGTATGGGAAACCGTTATCGGTGAGCGTGATGCGGACTTTAATCATGTGAGCACGGGTGGTAAGGATGCGGTGAAATCTGTTATCAGCTCCGGTCATCCTCTCAAGAGCCGCATTGATTCCTATTACAACAGCATCGTTTCCAGCGTTCAGAGCCATGTTGAGTATCCGAGCTTTATGAGCAAGAGCACAGGCAAGGCAAGCACCATTGAACTGGAATGGGACGGCAGTAAGTATGTTGCAGAACTGACAGATACCAATAATGTTCTTTCTAAGTTCACCTTCTCTGCCAGTGCAACCGGTTTCAATTTCTCTGTTTCCGGAAATAAGTTGACTATCACGACCGATAACGCTCCTACGGGTGATGTGACTATCACGGCAAGCAGAAGCGTGGCCCGCTGCGGCGTTCTTGTCTGGACTGATAATAAGTACGGTCCCGACGGCGGTATTCAGGACACTGTAACCTATACGGCATCCGTTTCCGATCCTGTGAAGGCATATATCAAGCTGAAGGTCAGCTACGGAAGCGCAAAGATTATCAAGACCTCCGAAGATGGTAAGGTCGATGGTATTAAGTTCACCGTTGTCGGTGATGGCGTAAACCAGACCGTTACAACCAACAGTAAGGGCGAAATTCAGATCGACAATCTCATGCCCGGCACCTATACCGTAACCGAGCAGACCTACGACAAGTATGTTCCGCAGGAAACGCATCGTGTGACTGTTCTTGCAGGACAGACGGCGACTGTTTCTTTCAATAACGTACTGCGCCGTGGTGATCTCACCGTAACCAAAACTTCCGAAGACGGCCTCGTTGAAGGCGTAAAGTTCCATCTGTACGGCACTTCTGTCAGCGGTCTTGCTGTTGACGAGTTTGCTGTTACGAATAGCAAGGGCGTTGCAACCTTTGAGGATGTGCTTATCGGCTCCGGCTATACGCTGGAGGAAGTCGATACCGCAATCCGCTATGTTGTTCCCGCCAGTCAGAGTGCTGCGGTTGAATGGAACAGCGTAACCAACAAGAGCTTCTCTAACATTCTCAAAAAGTTTAATGTAACCGTAACCAAGAGCGACTGCGAAACCGGCACCGCACAGGGTGATGCTTCTCTTGCAGGTGCGACCTACGGCATTTACAAGGGAGATCAGCTCGTTGACACCTATGTCACCGACAAGAACGGTCAGTTCACCACTTCCTATTATGTCTGCGGCGATGACTGGAGCATCAAGGAAATTGAACCCTCCGAAGGTTATCTGCTTGATACTGCCTCTTATCATGTTGGCGCGGAGGCAAAGCTTTACACCGTTGAGCGCAATTCCGCACCTGCCATTGATGTGACCGAACAGGTACAGAAAGGCAATATCGCAATCATCAAGCACACCGACGACGGCGAAACCAAGATCGAAACTCCCGAAGAAGGCGCAGTATTCGCAATCTATCTGAAATCCTCCGGCAGCTTTGATGCAGCCAAGGAAACTGAGCGCGATTATATTACCTGTGATGAAAACGGCTTTGCACAGAGCAAGGACATGCCTTATGGCGTTTATACCGTTCACCAGGTCTCCGGCTGGGAAGGCCGTGAGCTGATGCCCGACTTTGATGTGTTTATTGCCAAGGACGGTGAAACTTATCGCTACCTGATCAATAACGCAAACTTTGAATCCTTTATCAAGGTCATCAAAGTGGATGCAGAAAGCGGCAAGACCATTCCTTATGCCGGTGCGGGCTTCCAGATTTACCGTCCTGACGGCACTAAGGTGGAAATGACTTTCACCTATCCCGAAGTGACTACCATTGACACTTTCTACACCAATGACGCGGGTATGCTGATTACTCCCGAAAAACTGGAGTTCGGCAAGGGCTATTCTCTTGTTGAAGTCTCTGCGCCTTACGGGTATGTTCTCAGCTCTGATCCCGTGAAGTTCGATGTTACGGAGGACAACTCCTCTGAGGACAGCGGCGTTAAGGTTGTCGAAGTAAAGCTCGGCAACTATGCACAGAAAGGCATCATCAAGATTTCCAAGTCCGGTGAAGTCTTTGCGACCGTAACCGAAGCGGACGGAATGTATCAGCCTGTTTATGAAGTTCAGGGACTTGCAGGTGCGACCTATGAAATCAAGGCAGCCGAAGATGTTTATACGCTCGACGGTACTCTCCGTTATTCTGCGGGTGAAGTCGTTGATACCGTGACAACCGGCGAAGACGGTGTGGCCGAAAGCAAGCCTCTTTATCTCGGCAAGTATGAGATTTACGAAACGGAAGCTCCCTTCGGCATGGTAATCAATACGGAAGTTCATTCCGCTGAGCTCGTTTACGCGGGACAGGAGATTGAGATCACCGAAACGGCGGCAAGCTTCTGTAATGACCGTCAGAAGGTTCAGGTTTCTCTCACTAAGGTTATGGAACAGAACAAACAGTTTGGCATCGGCATGAATGATGAGATGTCCGCTGTTACCTTCGGCCTGTATGCCGGTGAAGAGCTGACCGCAAAGGACGGCAAGATTATCCCCGCTGACGGTCTCGTTGAGATCATTTCCGTTGACGAAAACGGCAAGGCAAAAGCCAAGTCCGACCTTCCTTTCGGTAATTACTACCTCAAAGAAATCAGCACCGATCAGCACTATATCCTCTCTGATGATAAGTTCAGCGTTTCCTTCGAGTACGCAGGACAGACCGTAGATGTTGTGGATATTAAAGCAAACGACGGCAAGAGCATTTCCAATGAACTCATCTACGGTGAGTTTCATGGCATGAAGAAGGACGAGAACGGCAAGGCTCTTGGCGGTGCAACAATCGGACTGTTCTATACGAATGGCAAGGAACCCATCGCTACTACTGTTTCCGCAGAGGAAGGCAGCTTCTCTTTCAAGGATATTCCTTTCGGAGAATATATCGTCCGTGAGGTCAAAGCCCCTGAAGGCTTTGTCATGGATGAAACCCCTTATGCGGTGAACATTGATAAGGACGGCGCTGTTGTCGAAATCGAAATTACCAACAAGCTGATTCGCGGCAATGTTCAGCTCACCAAGGTGGATGCCAACTATCCCGATCATCATCTGTCCGGCGCAGAGTTCGAGGTTTATCAGAACGGCGAGCTTGTCGGCAAGATGGAAGAACTCGCTGACGGCGTATATGAGATGGACAACCTTCCTTACGGTGAGTACACCGTAAAGGAAACCAAGGCACCCGAAGGCTTCTATCTGGATGAAGGCACCTATGCTTTCTCTATCAAGGAAAACGGCAAGACCGTGATCATTGAGAATGAAGCCGGTAAGGGCTTCATCAACAAAGCACAGGTCGGCAGCATCCGTATTGAAAAGACCTCTGAGGACGGCGTTCTCAAGGGCTTTACCTTCCGTGTTGAGGGCTCCGACCTTACCGGCAATGCTTTCAGCAAGGATTTCGTGACCGATGAGAAGGGCCAGATCCACATCGAAGGTCTCCGTGTCGGTAACTATGTGATTTCCGAAGTTGGCAATAAGGCAAACGAGAAATATGTTCTCCCTGAGAACGTAACAGTAACTGTACACGAAGGTAAGACAGTTGTTGCAAAGTTCCACAACGCACTGAAACCTGTGACACCTGACATCCCGAAGACCGGCGATACCACGAATATGCCTCTTTGGGCGGCGCTCGCGGGTATTTCTCTCCTCGGCGCTGGCGTAGCGGCTTTCTTTACCTTCCGTAAGAAAAAGGAGGTAGGCAAGCATGAACGCTAAAATGATTATCGGTATCTGCCTTGTGGTATTCATTGTCGCAGGGCTTATCATTCTTCGCGTAAAGAACAAGAAGAAATAATCACGAAGGGCGGCACCCGTAAAAAGGTGCCGCCCGATTTATAAGGAGGACAATATGGACGACAAAAGAATGATCGGTGATTATACCGTTCTTAATTCCATGTATGTCGGACACAAGGAAATCGCCATTTGCGAAAACCAGAAAGCCGCCAAGGATGAACGGTATCTCTGCTGCTATATCGAAAATGTAATTGTATTTGAACGCTACACGGAAGCTCTTGTCAGCGATGATTTCGCTGAGATTGCCCAGGTGTACGGTGAGCGCATCGCTTCTGCAGCGGAGGAAATCATCAAAGAAACCGAAAAAGCCAATGAGCAGGTCGGTGCAAATGCGGAGCTTACGGCTTCTGACTGCACTCCTGTAACGTGGGAAGATTCCATCGAGAACAAGGTCATTGCCATCAAAGGAAATACCCTTCGTCCTGAGTTCCGTCACGCATCCCACCAGTTGATGCTCTGTACGGGCGGCTTCGGTTCTCAAGCCAACGCCAGAGGCCGCACATGCTACTGTATTTCTCTTTATGATGGAAGGCAGACCTCCTATTACCGTTCCGATGTTCTCGGTGTGATCGAGCCGGAGAAGCTTCCCGAATGGGCGCAGAAAGGCTTGGAGAAAGCCAAAGAGATACACGAACAGGAAAAGAAACCGCCAAAAGAAAGGGGTGAAGCAAGATGATCGAGTATGAAAAAAGAGCGATGATTGAAGCGGAAGACAAATACACCTTCCGACAGAGTTCGCAGATTTCCGGGCAGACCGGTTTGATCGGTTATCTCAGAGCCGATATGGATACAGACGGAAACGGATTCTTTGCCAGTTGGAACGACTGGCGTAAGGATCTGAAAACCGACGAGTTCAAGGCGGAGTTCGATGAGGTCATCAATTCCCTTCGTGAAGAAGGCGACATTCTTCATAACCGCAAGGCTCTTGCAAACTACTGCTACAGTACTCCACAGAGCAAAATGCAGACCGAGCAGGACTACTACGGAGTTCGTGTTGATACCGAGAAATACGCCTTCCTTCTGCGCTTGAACCCGAACAAGGGCGAATACAATCTTTATTGCTACTGTTATGTGAAAAACTGGCTGGATGGTCACATGCGTGAGGCTCAAAGGGGCATCCGATTTATCGACAGTCATTATAAGGAGCTGTTCCGAATCCCCGATGGCGGTAAGATCAAGATTCATTACTCATGGAACGAAGATCAGGTCCGCACGTGCAGATATATCGACGACTATCATGTGGAGGTTGGAGATAACCTCTATCACATCTGCGAGTTTGCAGAGCGCATGGAGCAGAACGGCCACACTTATGAGCCGGTTCGGGATAACCTTCCGGAACAGTGCTACAGCATTCTTCCTGGCAGCAATGATGTAATCATTATCAAGCGGAATGAGAAAGGATACTACAAGACCGATATTCCCGCCACAAGCAAAGAAGATGCGAGGGCTTTGGTCGATGAGTACAACGGAAAACTTGGCGTAACGAAAGCGCAGGAAGAAGCCATGAAAGCAGGTTCTATGTTTGGTTGGAACGTACCCGGTGCTGATCCGAAGAACTATGACATGGACGGAAAACCTATGAAACCGAAAGACAGAGGTGACGCAAGATGAGCAACTACTGTGTATGCTGCGGTGAGGAAATCCCCGAAGGTAGAATGGTTTGCCCATCTTGTGAAGCAGAAGAAGGAGGTGAACGGAATGGACGACAGACACGTTGTGTGGAGCAACGAAAATCTCGACCTGGAGGACTGGCGAGCAGATTTAGAAGAAGAATATCCCGGCTATTCGGATGATGAACTCTATGAGATCATGTGCGAAACCAACAGTTCTTATCTTTCTGATGAGCGTGTCAATCTTAACATCCAGCTTTCTCAGCCCATTCTTGTTGTTGCCGATCTCGGACTGTGGAACGGCAGACGCATGGGATATAAGGAAATCGAAAGCGGAAACATCCGCGACTGCCTCTATTCCAATTATGACTACACTACATGGTATGTAGATAAAAACGGCGATTTCCGCTGTGATGATGTTCACCATGACGGAACGAATCATTACCTTTACCGGGTATATAAAGACAATGTTTCTGAAGCTCAAAAGGACCGGCTCAAAGAAAAACTCTATGACGGCACAGCCACCAGAGCAGACATTGTTCGGATTACCCGCAGGCTCGGTGATGACATCGGCAAGGTGTACGGCTGGACATTCCCGACGCACCAAAGAGAGCGAGGTGAAGCGCGATGAGAGTAAGCGCCATGACAGAAAAGTTTGAGGACGTTACCGTTCTCGGACACCCGATGTTGTTCACCTGTGCGCGAGTGGACAGAGATACCGTCCCGGAAGGACTGTATATGTATGAAGTCCGCCATGATGACGACCAGCAAGGCGACCCCGTACAGATCGCCAACTGGATCATGGTGAACCACTGGGGAACGCTCATTACTAATAAACCCATTCGCTTGGAACCGAGTGAAAGAATCAACAACGCTTACCGCGATATAGATCCCGAAGAAGACTGGAACTATGAAGGCTCCGTAACAACCGTAAAGGAATATATGGAGAAGAACCCGCCTGCGGTTCACAAGGAAAAAGAACACGAACCTACGAGATAAGGAGAAGCAATGGATAAGAAGAAAGCCATCTGCGAGTATCTCCGGAAAAATCATATCGGCAAAGGAAATGCCATCCACAGCAAGGAGCTTGAAAAGCTGTTTATGCTTGACGGAAGAAATATTCGCCACAAGATCAGCTCTTTGCGACAGGATGGCTTTCCTATTTGCAGTGATGAGTCGGGCTACTACTACGCAGACAATCAGAAAGAAATCAACAACACTGTATGCAGGCTCAACGAGCTTGTGACGAAGGTATCCAACGCCAGAACCGGGCTCTTGTTTGCCTCGATTCTCGGTGAGAATGAACAGACCATAGAGGTCACTATAAAAGTAAGATAAGGAGGAACTCCCATGCCGAGCAAATATAAAATCATAATGGAGATGGCGTCCCAGACTGCAAGGGATGTTACCTCTAATGTGGAACGGTACACGGACTTTCTCGTGACTGCCGCGAACAACTACAAGTACAGTTTTAAGGAGCAGTTACTCATCCATGCGCAGAAGCCGGAAGCAACAGCGTGTGCGGAAATTGAAACATGGAACAGGCTCGGTCGATGGGTCAACAAAGGAACAAAAGGCATTGCGCTTCTTGTGGACAGAGATATTCCGTACAAGCTGCGCCATGTTTTCGATATATCTGATACCAACAGCAGAGCCGGAATAACGATCACGCTTTGGCAGATGCGTCCGCAGTACGAAGAAGCAGTATCGGAGAGCTTGCAGGACAGTTTCGGAGAGATTGACGGGGCTATAGACTTCCCGCATCTTCTCATTGAGATTTCCAAGAACGCAGTTGATGATAACCTTTCAGATTACCTTTCCGATCTGAACGCTGTCAAAGGTGATAGCTTTTTGGAAGATTTGGACGATACGAGCCTTGAGGTATGGCTGAAAGACACACTCAAAAGCAGCGTCGCTTTTATGGCTCTTTCCCGTACAGGCTATGATCCTCATGAGTATTTCTCCCGTGAGGACTTCGAGCATATCTTCGATTTCAACACCAATGCCGTGATCTCCGTTCTCGGTTCTGCCACCAGCGACATTTCTGAGATGGTCATTAAGGAAATCGGTGAGACTGTCAAGGAACTTGAAAAAGAAGAGAAACAGAAAATTCGCACATTTGCGGATGGACGGACATCTGAGTATCATAATAGCAGAAACGATAATACTGAAAGGAGCAATGAACATGGAACTGACCTACACGATGCAGGGAGATTACCTGATTCCCGATCTGGAAGCTCCGGAGAGCCCGAAAGTTGGGAAATATGGAATGCTGCGTCGAACCTTCCTCCGCGAGCACAAGGACGGGATTTACACCGGGATGATGCTGGACGGAACGCTGAACAGCCATCTGGAGGAAGTGGACGCACAGGCGAACCGGATGATGGACAAGCTGACAGAACAGCTCAAAGTTCTGAACGGCGTGACCGAGCAGATGAAAGCGGAAGATCAGATGAAATGGGTCGGACTGATGAACTCGATTCGTCACTCGGCGGAGGAAGTAGTTCTGAGAGACCTGATTTACGCATAAATCTTCCGACTGTCGAAGAACAGCAGGAAATTATAGCAGAAGCGGAGGCTGATAAAACCTCCGCTTTTACTATTTCTCAAGAGGATATTGATGCGGTGCTGACACGCGGCAGCGGAGTGTATGACGGCAAATACCGAATCTATGAACAGTATCTCAAAAAGGAATCTACGGAGAACAACATCACCTTCCTCAAGAACGAATACGGTGTAGGCGGTGCTTATCCTGCTGTTGGAGACCGTAACCTTGATGAGAGCCACGACCCGAAAGGCATCAAAATCAGCAGAGGCCGCATTATGCAGCCGGATGCCGAAGTGCTTCTCAAATGGAATAAGGTTGAGAAAAGAATCGGTGAGCTGATTGATGCCGGTCGTTATCTCAGTCAGAAAGAGATTGAGCATTATCCTGTGTATCACGCTCAGGAAGAAGCAAGAAAAGCTCGCTGGGCAATCTCCAACGAGTTTCGTTCTATCGTCCGCGACTACAACGACTTTGTAGAACAGCTTGGCGAAGAAGATAAGAAGCTGAACCTTTACTATCTGTCCGGCTGTTGGGGCGCTTTCGGAGTCGGTGATAAGAAGATGCACAACCGTACCGCAGAAGGTGACTTCATCCTTCCGATGATGCGTGAGGCGATGAACCAGATCATTGCTGACAACACCCACCTTACCGAGCGTTGCAAAGCCATGCTGGAATCACTCAGCAGTGATATTGCAAAGCCCTTTGAGCCGACCTATGACGAACTGAACCCGCCACCTGAGCCGAAGAAGGAATACCGCTTTTCACTCGGTGATACGGTGTATCTCGGAACACAGGAATATGAAGTGCTTTCGTTTGATGAAAGCGAGGTCGTCCTGTTCGACACGCAGTTCCCACTGTTCAATAAGACTCTGCCCCGTGAAGAGTTCGACAACCGGCTAAAAGAAAATCCGCTGAACGATAAGCTTCTGCAAATCGTTGAGGAGGCTCCTGTTGTAGACAACACTCAGACGAGAATCTCTTTGGATAGCGGTAATGACCAGGTGCATTGGATCTACTACAATCCCGATGCAGCCGCAGGCGGTCAGTATGTTTCCGGTGATCTTGATTTCTCTGTCTTTGAAGAACTCATTGAGCAGTATGACATTGCAAATCATCCCGAAAATGCCGACACTTTCCGGAATGACCTTGAAGAAATGTCGGATCAGTTCCTTGCGGACATCAATACTCCGTTTTTCATGGAAGCCGAAAACGACTATGAGATGGACTGCGATTATATCGAGTTCACGCCCGAAAACCTTCTGAAAATCCATGAGGATATTCTGTCATTTGAAGCAGGCCGCGAGGCACAGCGTGAAACGGACAGACATGAAGCAGAGTTTGGTGCTGACGGTACCAGAGTGTTCCGTGAAACGGAAAAGCTCCCCGTTTATGACAGAGAAACCGAGATTCTTTACGATGTTCTCGGATACCTCAAGATAGACGATGTGGAGTTTACCTTTGATGAAAACGGGCTTGTAGCTTCCGACTCCATGGATAACGTGTGGCACGGTGCAGAGTTCTATAACTTCCTTGTGGAAGATGCCTTCGTTTTTGAAAAGGACGGAAGTGTGCTCGGTATTCCCGATGAAGTGATTCGGGATTTCGCAGAGCTCTGTGAGCATAACGGCGTTGCGTTCAGAGATCATTTTGTGTCGGAATTTGACGAATACGAAATGGTCAAGAAAGAAAATCCCGATGCGATTGTTATGTATAAGGTCGGAGATTTCTTCGAGATTTACGGCGAGCGTGATACGCAGATCGCGCATGACGTTCTTGAACTCACGCTTACCCGTAAGACCTTCACAAATAAGTCAATCAGCACTCCGATGTGTGGTTTCCCGGTTCATGTGACGGAGCAGTACACGCAGAGACTCCTTGATGCCGGCAACGATGTTGTGGCAGTCACGCATGAGCCCGGTGAGAAACTGGAAGTAAAAAGAATAGTATCAACCACGAAAGCGATAGATACCCCGCCTATCCCGGTCGGAAGAATTGAGTATCTCGGTTCCAACGGTCAAGTCGGAGAAACAGTTGAATACACTGATGCGGATCGCTTTGAAAGAGACATTAAGGATGAGAATTACTACGGTACACCTATGAGTGTTGTGGTATATCGCAATGCTGACGGCAGCACTATACCTTACAGCTTCATTTCTGAGTGTGATCCTCCGCTTCAGGGCTTTTCCATTGAGGATTCACCGCTGATTTCCAAGCCGTATATCGACCATTACTATGTAGTGGAAGATCTGCAGGCAGTTCCTCTGGAAATCAAAACTTTCTCAGAACGGGATAAGGCCCTCAATGAGTATTTCTCCCTGCCGACCAACAAGGTAAAAGCCTTCGGCGTACAGAATACGAATGAACTTCCCGGCAGCCTTGATTTTATTCAGTGCAGGGACGGCATTGATACGCTGACCGAAGATTTCCTGAAAGTCGAAGAAAGTGCCGGATGGCAGCGAGAAGAAATCTTTGAACTGGAAAACTATCTGAAGGAACAGATAGACAGCCGTTCAGTCTCCCTTGCTCCGCCCCCTGCACCTGCTAAAAAAGGAAAGGTCACTCCGAATGTTCTGTACCCCGAAATTCATTCGGACTATCGCACGAACTTCAAGATCGACCGTGACGACATCGGCGCAGGCACACCACTTGAAAGGTTCTACCACAATAAGAGCGCCATTCAGCTTCTGAAAAAACTGGAGAGCGAACACAGACTGGCACAGCCCTACGAGCAGAATGTTCTGTCCGAGTATGTCGGCTGGGGCGGTTTGTCTGACTACTTCAAAGAAGACAATCCGCATTATCTGGAACTGAGAGAACTGCTTACGGAGGATGAGTATGAATCTGCGCGTGAATCTACGCTGACAGCGTTCTATACGCCTCCGGTCGTTATCAAAGCCGTTTATCAGGCACTTGAAAACATGAACTTCAAAACCGGCAACGTACTGGAACCTTCCTGTGGTATCGGAAACTTTATGGGACTTGTCCCCGACAGTATGAGCACCGCAAAGTTTTACGGTGTGGAGCTCGACAGTATATCCGGCAGGATCGCAAGACAGCTCTATCAAAACTCCAGTATAGCCGTACAGGGCTTTGAGGAAACCAATCTTCCCGACAGCTTCTTTGATGCTGCAGTCGGCAATGTGCCTTTCGGTCAGTTCAAGGTCCCGGATAAGAGATATGACAAGCACAACTTCCTGATCCATGACTACTTCTTCGCCCGCACTCTCGATAAGGTAAGACCCGGAGGCGTGGTTGCATTTATCAGCTCAAAAGGAACAATGGACAAGGAGAACCCTGCTGTCCGTAAGTATATCGCGCAGAGAGCTGACCTTCTCGGAGCAATCCGTTTGCCGAACGATACCTTTAAGGCTGCTGCCGGTACGGAGGTCACTTCGGATATTATCTTCCTCCAGAAGCGTGACAGGCTGATCGACATTGAACCCGAATGGGTACACCTTACAACCGATGAAAACGGCATCAAGATGAACTCCTATTTCGTGAATAATCCCGAAATGATTCTGGGCGATATGCAGCTTATCAGCGGAGCGCACGGTATGGAGCCTGCCTGTATCGCTTATGACGGAGCAGATCTCGGAGAGCTTCTTCAGGATGCAATCCAAAATATCCATGCGGAGATCACCGAATATGAAATCGACGATCTTGAAGCAGAGGACGAAGACCTTTCTATCCCCGCTGACCCTGATGTTCGCAATTTCAGTTTCACGGTTGTGGACGGTAAGATTTATTACCGTGAAAACAGCCGTATGAATCCGGTTGAAGTATCAATGACAGCCGAAAACCGTATCAAAGGTATGATCGCCATTCGTGATTGTGTCAGAACGCTGATCGAGTATCAGACCGAAGACTATCCCGATGCCGACATTCAGGCAGAACAGGAAAAGCTCAACGGTCTGTATGACGATTTCAGCAAGAAATACGGCATGATAAATGCGAGAGCCAACAACTCCGCGTTCAGCTCTGACAGTTCCTACTGCCTGCTTTCTTCTCTGGAAGTGCTTGACGATGAAGGTAACTTTGTCCGTAAAGCAGATATGTTTACGAAAAGGACAATCAAGCAGAAAGTAACGGTCCTTGCGGTGGATACCGCATCGGAGGCATACGCTCTGTCCCTTGCTGAAAAGGCAAAGATAGATATGCCGTATATGTCACAGCTTACCGGAAAGACCGAACAGGAACTCTTTGATGACCTGAAAGGCGTTATCTTCCTGAACCCCATGCACACCAGCGATGAGGACGGCAGACCGAAGTATCTTCCCGCAGATGAATACCTTTCCGGTAATGTCCGTGAGAAGTTGGCGATTGCCAAGCGAAGCGCAGACCTTTATCCCGATGATTACGGCGAGAACGTCCGTGCTCTTGAGGCGGTACAGCCCGTTGATCTGACGGCAAGTGAGATTTCCGTAAGACTCGGTGCAACGTGGCTTCCCCCGGAGATCGTGGAGCAGTTTATGTTTGAACTATTCAGCACACCGAGGTATTGCCAGTGGAACATCCATGTTCACTATTCGCAGTACACCGGTGAGTGGAATATCGAGGGTAAATCCTACGACCGTGGAAATGTCAAAGCGTACAATGCTTTCGGTACGACAAGGATCAACGGCTATAAGATCATGGAAGAAACCCTCAACCTCAAGGACGTGCGAATCTTTGACTATATCGAGGATGAGAACGGCAAGAAAACGGCTGTGCTCAATAAAAAAGAAACCGCTATCGCGCAGGGCAAGCAGGAGCTTATCAAGCAAGCATTTGCGGACTGGATATGGAGTGATCCGGAGCGTCGAGAACAGCTTACCAAGATGTATAATGAAAAGTTCAACTCGCTTCGTCCTCGTGAATATGATGGCAGCCACATGAGCTTTGTCGGTATCAATCCCGAAATCACTTTACGACCGCACCAGGTCAATGCTATTGCCCATATCCTCTATGGCGGCAATACGCTTCTGGCGCATGTCGTAGGTGCCGGCAAGACATTCGAGATGGTAGCGGCGGCGCAGGAAAGCAAGCGACTCGGCCTTTGTCAAAAGAGCCTGTTTGTAGTACCCAACCATTTGACGGAACAATGGGCAAGCGAATATCTTCAGCTCTATCCTTCGGCAAACATTCTGGTGGCTACAAAGAAAGACTTCGAGACGAAAAATCGAAAGAAGTTCTGCGGACGTATCGCTACCGGCGATTACGATGCCATCATCATCGGACACAGCCAGTTTGAGAAGATACCAATGTCTATTGAAAGGCAGAAGGCAATCCTCGAACAGCAGCTTGATGAAATCCTTGAAGGTATTTCCGAACTAAAAAGAAACAGAGGCGACAACTTCTCTATCAAACAGTTGGAGCGCACAAAGAAAACGGTCAAACAGAAACTCGAAAAGCTGAACGACCAGTCCCGTAAGGATGATGTTGTGACTTTTGAAGAGTTGGGTGTTGACCGTATTTTTATTGACGAGGCGCACTACTACAAGAACCTTGCCGCTTTCACCAAAATGCGAAATGTCGGCGGTATCAGCCAAACCGAAGCCATGAAGTCCAGCGACCTTTATATGAAGTGCCGTTATCTGGATGAACTGACCGGCGGACGCGGCGTTGTGTTTGCGACCGGTACCCCGATCTCCAACAGTATGGTCGAGATGTACACGATGCAGAAGTATCTCCAGTATGGAACACTCCGCAGAAACGATCTCATTCACTTTGACGCCTGGGCAAGCACCTTTGGCGAGACTGTGACGGCTATCGAGCTTTCACCTGAAGGAACCGGCTACCGAGCCAAAACAAGATTCGCAAAGTTCTATAACCTGCCGGAGCTTATGGCAATGTTCAAGGAAACCGCCGACATTCAGACAGCGGATATGCTGAATCTCCCTGTGCCAGAGGCTCATTACCACAACATCGTTTTGAAGCCTTCCGAAACGCAAAAAGAAATGGTTGCGGGACTTTCTGAACGAGCAGAGCGTGTCCGAAATAAGATGGTCGATTCGAGCGTGGATAACATGCTCCTCATTACCAATGACGGACGAAAGCTGGCTTTGGATCAGCGTCTTATGAATGATATGCTTCCCGACAGCGAAACAAGTAAAGTGGGCGCGTGTGCGGATAATGTCTTTGACATCTGGCAGCGCACAGCAGAACAGAAATCTACGCAGATGGTGTTCTGCGACCTGTCCACTCCGCACGGAGACGGCAAGTTCAATGTTTACGATGATCTCCGTGACAAGCTGATTGCAAAAGGCATCCCTACAGAGGAAATTGCCTATATTCACACGGCAAATTCCGAAGCTCAGAAGAAAGAACTGTTCGGCAAGGTACGTTCCGGTCAGGTGCGTGTCCTCATCGGCTCCACGCAGAAAATGGGCGCAGGAACTAACGTGCAGACGAAGCTTGTGGCACTCCATCATTTGGATTGTCCGTGGAGACCGTCTGATCTTCAGCAGCGTGAAGGCCGAATCATCCGTCAGGGCAATGAAAACCCCGAAGTCGATATTTACACCTATGTCACCGAAAACACCTTCGACAGCTATCTGTATCAGCTCGTGGAATCGAAGCAGAAGTTTATCGGTCAGATCATGACTTCCAAAAGTCCTGTTCGCTCGGCAGAAGATATTGATGAAACCGCATTAAGTTATGCGGAAATCAAGGCTCTTTGTGCCGGCAATCCGCATATCAAGGAAAAGATGGACCTCGATATTGATGTGTCCCGACTGAAGCTTTTGAAGGCAAACCACCTGAGTCAGCGGTATGCTCTGGAAGATCAGATCATCAAGGAGTTTCCGCAGAAGATCAAATCGCTGGAACAGCGCATTGAAGGTTTCAAGGTAGATATTGACCAGCTCAAAAGAAACACGGAACCCAACGAGGACGGCTTCTCCCCGATGTATATGCCGGGAGGCGTTGTGCGGGATAAGAAGGATGCCGGTGATGCGATTCTCGGCCTGTGCAAGTCCATGACAACTCCCGATCCGATTTCCATCGGACAGTACAGGGGCTTTGACATGGAATTGTCCTTCGATACCTTCAGCCGTGAGTATAAGATCACGCTGATCCATCAGCTCCGTCATACGGTCACGCTCGGTACTGACATCTTCGGTAACATCCAGCGACTGGACAATACGCTCGGAGCCTTTGAAGAAAGAATGGCAGCTTGTGTTGAACAGTTGGAAAACACCCATGTTCAGCTTGAAAACGCGAAGGTCGAAGTACAGAAGCCCTTCCCGCAGGAAGAGGAACTGAAATCCAAAACGGAAAGGCTGAACGAGCTTAATGCACTGCTCAATCTTGATAAAAAGGAAAATGAAATCGTTGACGGTGAACGCGGCGAGGAAGAACCGCAGCGAAGCAGCGATGAAAGAGAACGCTGAAAAAATAATTTGCACATTTGCGGCGGTAGGCATTTATAAGTACAATGAAGTCAGAAAGGAATGGAGGTGCTGTAAATGTTCCGCCGTAAAAGTGATAAGCGTATTCTTGAATTAAACCCCGAAGAAGCCCGCCTCGCCAAATTCGCTCTGCTCAGTTTCCGCAATAAGCTCATAGAGCAAGGAAAACCGACAGAGGATGTTGTAGAGCTTCTTTTGAAGATAATGAAATAAGACGCAGATAGCCGCAAAGCGTAAAAAACTTTGCGGCTATCGCTATTTTAGGAGGTAATTGTATGGCATGGGTAGTCTGATCTATTTCGGAGTGCTGTTTCTGGCAAAGGTGCTGGATAATGCACTCAGTACCACAAAAACAATACTAATTCAAAGAAGTCGGTGGCTGCTTGCGGGAATCGCGGTTGTGCTTTCCGACTTCATTTATTTCTGGCTCACAAAACGAATCGTTGCCGCAGAAAGCGATCTCGCAATTCTGATCGTCGCTCTTGCCGGTGGTGTCGGCTGTGCGCTTGCCTGTCTTGTAAGCGACAAGATGTCAAAGGACAGGACGTATGTAAATGTCATTATGTCCGACAACCTTGAAGCGATGCGAGACTTCCGTGACTTTCTGGCAAAGCATCATATCATGAATGTTGCCGCTGACACCTACACGCTGGACTGGAATACGAAGACTATTTCGATAACGGCTTATGCAGAAACAAAAGCGGAAAACAATCTGATTTCCGAGTATATCGAGAACAGTCCGCTGAAGTTCAAGCGAGTAATACAAAAACATTAAAGGAGGGGTTTGCAAATGACAAACGAAGAACTGAATACTGCTCTGTATGAGAAAATGTTCGCTGAACAGCAACAGTACCGAGAGTGGCTGATAAATCAGCCTCCCGGTGAAATCCTCAACCACTGTTATGAGTACACGGTGCGCGAGGATATTGTTCTTGCTCTTGAGTATCATGATCTGTCTGACAAGCAGTGCAAGGCGCTATTGAAATCGCCATGTCCGCTTGCAGATGTGTTCAAGGATTTCGAGAAGCGAGAAAACGACCACATGGAGGACATCCGCGACACTATCGAGTGCCGTGCCAATGCCATCATCCGACAGGACTTTATCCGAGAACAGCGAGAATCGAGGTGATGCGTCATGGCATATATTGCTGCGGAAGACATTCTGAAAGCGAAGGAAATGGATCTGATGACCTATCTCCGAAACTACGAACCGCAGGAACTTGTCCATGTATCCGGCAACACCTACTGCACAAGAGAACATGACTCCCTTCGTATCAGCAATGGTAAATGGTATTGGTTCTCCCAGGACATCGGCGGACGATCTGCTCTTGACTATCTCATAAAAGTCAAAGGGCTTTCGTTCATGGAGGCAGTAGAAGCAATAATCGGACGGGCGGCAATACAACCGCCTGTTTTTTATCGTCAAAAGGAAAAGACTCACCGTGATTTTCTTATGCCGAAACTGTCAGACGATACCTCCCATGTGGAACGTTATCTGAGAAGTCGTGGCATTCATCCGGTCATTATCCGCTACTGCATCGAGCATAAAACGCTCTTTGAATCAGAGAACTATCACAACGCGGTTTTTGTCGGATATGACAAGGATGGAACTGCTCGGTACGGAGCACTCCGTGGAACTGTCGGGCAGTACAAAGGCGAGCTTACCGGAAGCGACAAACACTTTTCTTTTTCAATCGGTGCGAATACCGGCGCAAAAGAAATCCATGTGTTTGAGTCTGCGATAGACGCGATGAGTTATGCAACGCTGGAACTGATCGAAGGGCGCGACTGGAAATCGGAGATATTTCTTTCTTTAGCAGGTGTCTATCGGACGAAAAGAGAAAATGTCGTTCCCGTTGCACTGAGCCGTTTCCTTGAAGAGCATCCGGCGGTGAGCGTAATCCGTCTTCATCTGGATAATGATGAGATAGGTCGTGGCGCGGTAAAAGGAATCGTGTCTGGATTGCAAGGCAAATACACGGTTCTTGATGAGCCTCCTTCCTGCGGTAAGGATGTCAATGACGAACTGAAAATCCGTGTAGGAATCATACGAACAAGAGAGGAGAAAGAACGCTAATGGATATAGCAATTTATCAGGTCAACATGGGACGCGACCATAATCGCGTGGCTTTCCAGAGCCTTGACGGACTGGAACGGTTTCAGAGTTCCTCTGAAATCGAAAGCGAGATCTACGACAAGGTTTTCGAGGGCGAAGTAAGCTGTGAGAACCTTGAAGATGTATATCGCATGTTCAATCTTGACCATCCGAAAGGATACAAAGGCAGATCACTTTCTGTTTCGGATGTGGTTGAGGTTATCGGCGCAGATGGTGAATCCACCTATAACTTCTGCGATACTGTCGGATTCCAGAAGGTCAATTTTGATCCCGACCTCACCGAAGAACTGAAAGAGGAAAAAATCAAGGTGGTGCTCTGTGAGCCGGGTAAGGTCGCCAGAGTAACGGAGATCACAAATACACTTGAAGGTCTGCAGGCAGCCGTCAAGGGCGATATTGAAGCCTTCTATCCTTTCGAGGAGGCTGTTTGCATCGTGTGTAACGAGGAAGGCAAATTTAACGGCATGGACCCCAACCGCGCAGTCTACGGAGAGAATCATGAAATCATGGATGTGATTTTCGGTCCTTTCTTCATCTGCGATTGCTCCGGTCAGAACTTTGGCTCGCTGGATCGAGAACAGCTTGAACGATTCAAAAAGCAGTTCCGAAATCCCGAAAAGCTTATCAGTGTCAACGGGAAGATCCTTTCTGTACCGTATAACCCTCAGCCGGAAAAGTCGAGATAACGGAGGTGCGAGTGTGAAAGAAATCAACGATGTATTCATCATCGGAATCGACAGCGGATACGGCAATATCAAAACCGCAAACTGCTGCTTCCCGGCAAGCGTGGCGGTCTATGATACCGAACCCGTTTTCAAAGATAATTTGCTTGTCTATGACGGCAGATATTATCTGATCGGTGAAGGTCATAAAGAGTTCCTTGCGGATAAGACAAAGGATATTGACTACTACGTTCTTGCTCTTGCAGGGATTGCGCGGGAGCTGAATATCCGAAAGATTACCTCCGGCAAGGTTCGCATTGCAGCCGGTCTTCCCCTTACCTGGGTGAGCGGTCAGCGAAACGAGTTCAAAGACTACCTTATGCAAAACCGCGAGGTTGAGTTTACCTTCCGCGGCACTCAGTACCATGTGGAGATCATCGGAGTAGATGTGTTTCCACAGGGCTTTGCCGCTGTTGCTGACAGACTTTCCGAGTTTAAGGGTGTCAATATGCTCTGCGACATTGGCAACGGCACCATGAACATCATGTTCATCAACGACAAAAAGCCCATCCCCGGCAATATGTTTACGGAGAAATACGGTACGCACCAGTGCCTTCTGGCGGTCCGCGAGAATGTCATGCGAATCCATCACACTACCGTCGATGAGGCGATTATCAACCGGGTGTTCCGTTTCGGTACGGCAGACATCAAGGAAGATTATCTGAAGACTATTACAGATACCGCTACCGAATATGTTGCGGGCATCTTCCAGAGACTCCGTGAGCATGAATACAATCCGGAACTGATGAGGCTGTATGTGCTTGGCGGCGGAAGCTGCCTGATCCGGAACTTCGGCGTATATGATGAAAACCGCGTAACGATCAACGATGACATCTGCGCTACCGCAAAGGGTTATGAGTATCTCGCAGAACTGAACGCCCGAAAAGGCAATTCACGATGAGTTACAAGAGAATCAGTGTGCGTTTCAACATGGATGTTGATGCCGAGCGAAAAGCGTGGGAGATCATCCACGAAAAAGGAAATGGGATTGTCAGCAAAGAGATCATCAACGCTATCAATACTTCAAGCGAGCTTTCCAGTTTGGAAAAGATGATAAGAAAAGTCGTATCCGAAGAATTGAAGAAAGTAACTTTGATTTCTTTTGAGCAGGCTGTTCCTGATCCCGAAACGGAAGAAGCTGAAAACAATATACTTGATTTTCTTGAGAACTTTTAATGGCGCCAATTTGGAGCCATTTTTTCTTTCTCAAATAATCGGTGGCGCCAATTTGGAGCCACCTACCGAATGGAGGTGAACTTTATGGAAAAGGAAAAGCGTGCATTATCCTGGCAGGAGTTTGTGGACTCCGGCTTCGATGGTCGGGACTATGAGTTCCCTGATTTTGAAGGAACCTATGAGGCGACTATCGCCTGCAAACGCTGGGATAAGAACAAAAATCTGTTGGCATATCTCGATTTCGACGATGGAAGAAAGATCATGACATCGGCATGGAACGAAAAGAACTATCTGGGTTTAGCAGATATTCCTCTTAACACCCGCGTAAGTGTTTCGTTCCAGTTCTCTGCAAGAGGCATTTCGTACCTTAGAAGTGTCGAAGTAATTTGAATCATGGGGTTAGTGGCATTGTCTTAACAAGCAACGAATTGTGGGGCCACAATTCCGCTTGTCAGAGGGCAATGCCCCTGAAACCCCAGAAGAAAGGATGGCTATTTTGAAAAGAACACTCGAAATGAAGATCAGGTTCACCAAGGCTGAACTTGACGCTTTGAATAAGAAAGCAAAGAAAGCGCAGATGTCCAGAGAAGGATATTGCCGTGCGGTATTGAACGGCTCGACGGTTAAGGAGGCCCCGC
>ULWT01067328.1_pt1 | contig 23508 bp, 19 predicted proteins | sample 1960611 | NCBI WGS metagenome assembly ULWT01 (sample SAMEA4835819, study PRJEB28245) | human gut metagenome | biome: gut microbiome; material: fecal sample | place: Denmark | collected 2008
AACGAACCATCTCGGAGAGCATTATTACCGCAAGCGAAAGTCCCACGTGGTTAAGCGCAAAGGCCGCCAGTCGTACGAACGACGCCGTATTTGAGACGAAGGACATGAGGTTGTGCATGATCTCAAATAGGTTGAGCACGGGGGATTCTCCGTCACCCTTCTGCCGCAGTATGTAGCGCGCTAGGATGTCACGGAAGATCATCACAAGGATGAGCAGCCCGATAGCGCCCCACATCAGGTCCGCCGTGAATTCTGATATCGGCGAGCCGGTGATGTAGATCATGCCCAGGGCGCATAGCGTCCAGTAGAGCGCGAGTCCCGCGAGCCCCTGCCCGTCAAAGAGCAGGCGTCCAAAGTCCTTCGCCCGGTATTGCTTTATCATGTTCAGCAGCAGGCCGAGGCTTATCATGAATACGCCGAGGCCGATCGATACCGCAAGCAGTTTGTTGACGTCATGCATGGGGTTGAGCCAGATCTCGGGGATGACGCCCTCGATGCCGAAGATACTTCCGTACATCAGCCCGAAGAACATCGATGAGATGGAGGCCATCTTCATGACCTGCCCGAGCGAACGCCGCATGATGCCGCGCTTTACGAGCATCATCGAACCGAGGAATATCATTATTCCGTGGCCTACGTCTCCAAACATAAATCCGAAGAAGAGGATGAATGAAATGGCGACGATTGGCGACGGGTCTATCTCTCCATAGGAGGGAAGGCTGTACATCGCGACGATATCCTGGAAGGAGCGGAAGAACGCGTTGTTCTTGAGCTTTGTCGGAATACGGATGCCGGAGTAGGAGATATCCTGTGTCTCCTCGACCATCAGCGTCATCATCGGCGCCTCTTCCGCGATGGTTTTGCTGATCTCTGCGTAGGTGTCCGCCGGTATCCATCCCGAGAGGACGAACATGCCGCTCACCTCTCCGCGTCCCTTGCAGACGTCGTAGACCCTCTGCATCGTGTAGAGCTGCGAGAAGAGCAGTTCGTAGTCGGCGCGGTGCTCGCGAAGCATGTCTTTGGCCGCCTTGGCAAGTCCGCGGATCGCCCGCTGGTGGTTTTCGATACGTTTTTCCACCAAAGCAAGGGGGTCCTCCCCGTCGAGCTGTCCGGCAATGTCTTTAAGAGAGAATTCCTTGAAATATACTGCCTCAAGCAGCTTTTTCGTAGATTCCTCATATCCGGGCACGGTTATGATCAGGGCCCAGGTATTGCCGTTTGATACGGTTAGCTCATTGATCGCGATCGGCGATTCTTCGCCGCTCTCCATCAGCCTCTGAAAGTTTTCGTTGGAGAGGTAGCCGAAGAAGGTCTTCGCGAAACGGCCCTCGGCAAGCTCACGCGGACCGAACTCCGTCCCTGAGAGCGCCTCGACGAAGAGCTTGGTGGCGCGGAGCAGCTCCTCCTCCTCGACCAGCACACGGCGGCGCTGCTCCCAGACCTGAAGTCTTCTGGAGGTCTGTTCCACAAGCATGCGCGCGTGTGACAGCGTGAAATCTTTCGTGATGGTGACCGGCTGCGGATCCGGTACGACCTCTCCCGCGACCTTCCATATCGTCGAGATCTTTGAGACCAGCTCGTCGTATGGATTTTCGGTCTCGGTCGTAAGTTTGGAGCGCAGCGACCTGTCGTTGATGAGTATATCAAGCGGCAGAGGCTGGAAACCGCCAGTCAGAACCATCTGACGGGCGACCGGCTCCATCTCGGACTGCGGTCCGATCATGGTCAGAGCGACCATTTTCATTACTGCCATGCGGGTTCACCCCCATTGATTATCGGCCGGATAAGGTACTGGGCCGCGGAACGGCGGTCGTAATCGTAGCGCACGTCCTCTATCATTCGTATTATGTCTGTGACCTCGTGGTCCTTCAATATAAAGTAAGCGATTGCCGTGTGGAAGCCCGGCACGCCGTTTCTCAGTATGGACAGGGCCTTCAGGTAATTGTACCTCTTGATGGACATCTCAAGGGCGAGCTCCTTGTCGTCCTGCTCAAGTGCATCATGGAATATCTTGCCGTATGTGGGGAAGTATTCCTCCATCAGCGCGATGCGCTCTTCCCAGTTGGCGCCCTTCGCCATTTCGCGCAGATGATGCACCTTTACCTTATACTTGACCGGGAGCATGCGGCTGATCGTCTCTTCTATGGTCATATTGTAATACCACATGCACCGATGGAAGTGGTAGAGATTCAGGAGGTCGATACGCGAGCCGAACAACGGTTCGAGCACCTTCTGCTCGTCCACGGGGAGCTTTTTGATGTCGTTGTAGAGATCCATCTCCACCATATTGTCGATGGCGAGCTCGAGAGAGAAGAGCGAACTCTCGCCGTTTATCAGACGCCTCACCGGTTCCCGCAGCACCTTATAAAACTTAGTATCGCGCAGCGTGTCGAGCACCTCTTTGTAATCCCGGCAGTTCAGCAGAGCCTCGTAGGGCAGCTTTGATCCGGGGACGCGGAAGAGATGCTGGCGCATCATATCACGGTCCAGCCGTTTTGAGTGTATCCAGCGAAAGATGCTCTTCAGCTGTTCCGACTCATACCAGCTGAGCCAATCGATAAAGAATTTGCGCCATACGCCGAGCAGATAGAAGAGAAAGGAATCCGCCTCCGCGAGCACAGAGGATCGGACCGCATTCTCAAGGTCGATGCGGTGTACCTTCGCCGGCAGCAGCGTCTCCAGCTGGTCTTTATAGCCCGCCGTCTGTTTCAGAAAGGCGGCGATCTCCGCGGTGGAGTTGAGGCCAAGCAGCGCCCAGTACTCGTCAGCCTTCAAAAGCTGGCTGTAGAGGACGTGCGCCTTTACCCCAAGTGCGGTTGCGGAGCCGTGTGAAGACGACACTAAATTCAGCCTCTCTTCTTTGAAATGAAGCTCTCGGCGGTCTCTGAGACGATGGAGTCGATCACTGCGTCCACATTCTCTTCAAAACGTTTCTGCATACGCGCCCGCTCTTCTTTGCCGAGGCTCGCTATCTGTGCGGCTTCGGTCTTGGCGGAATTCAGCGCCGTCTCCATTATGCCCTTTGCCTGCTCCCTGGCGGAAGCCATCTGGTTTGCACGCTCCGCGGCAAACTTTTCCTGCGCGGTGCGAAGCAGAGATTCCGATTCATTCTTTGAATCGTCGACTATTCTTTTGGCCTCTGATTCTGCCCCCAGCAAAACTGCCAGTACTTCGTGCAGAGTACTCATTGCAAAATTCCCTCCCTAATTTATAAAAGCATAGTGGAGCCGTTGAAATCCCCTATTCCTTTATCTTTTTCTGCGCGAGCTTCATTCGCGTGAAGTCCTCGCGCTCTCCCTCTTCCAGGACGTCGCTGATAAAGTTTATCTCCGCCTTGTCCTGAGGGATGACCACCTTCTCAAGGGCGTTGACGCGCCTGTGGGTCTTTCGTATCTGGACCGCCAGACGGTAGACGCTCGTTTCGATCTCGGCGAGCTGCGCCACCAGTACCATCACGCGGCGAAACTTCGCATAGGCCGCATCCATCGCTCCCGAAGAGCCGTGGAAGGAATAGCTGGGGATAGTCTCGGCGCTCAAAGGGTCCACGTCGGGGATCTCCACCCCCATCACCGAGCGAAGGCGCACAGTGATATTAGAGGTGATCGGAACGGACTCCGAGATATCCTCCACAGTGTCGATGCCGAGAGATATGTTCGCCTTTTGGAGCGCCTCGTACGCATCTTTGAACACCTTGGAGACATCCTCCTGAAGCTTTTTTGCCGAGTCTATATAATGAACCAGCTCCATCATCAGCACTTGGCGCTTCTGGTCGAGGAGGTCGTGACCTGACTGGGCCATCGCCATATCGCGTGTGAGCCTGACAAGGTTTCCTCGTGTTGGTGCAAGTTTTGAAGCCACGAAATTTTTCCCCCCTCAAAATAGATACCGTAGGACCATAAATCCCCTATCTATTATATAATCTATGAATCATGGCTATAAAGGCCATAAACTATTAACATCGCACAAAAAGATAACCCTCACCATTCCGTGGGGACAGCCTATAGTGCATTTTAACGCTTAAACGAATCTACGTACAGGGGGTAAAATAAGCAATGTTTCTGTTGTTCATCAGCGAGACGGCATTAGCCAAAATTCCTGGACTCTCCGCCGCAGGTGCAAATCTTGACGCACTGCCCTACACCGCGCCGGCGGATGCCGACATGCTCTTCTATGATCGTCCGAAGGTCGCACCATCACTGCCGTTCGACCCATTCGGTCACCCCTCTCCTGCGCTGGTCACCCGCGCCTCACTGCTTGAGGCTGGCTTTGACGCGGCCACAGTAAGAGTCGGTACCTCGATAGCCCCCGCCTCTCCGCATGAGACGATCAGCGAGGATATTGGTCGCGATATGCGCTTCGAGGCGGCGGTTCCCGGCTATGAAGAGATTGCGCGGCGCTCTGCGGAGCTGGCTGTGGGACTTGATAAAAATATAAAGCAGGTCGTGCTTGCGGAGTCGGTTCCCGGCGGTACAACTACGGCTCTGCTGGTACTGCGCGCCCTTGGACATGTCGGCACCGTATCCTCCGCGGGACCGGAAAATCCCCTGTCGCTGAAAGAGCAGATATGGCGTGACACGGCGAAGCGCATCGGCATCAAAGAGGGCGGCATGAAAGGCTTGGGCCTCAAAGCCGCCGCAGAGCTGGGCGATCCCATGCAGGTGGCGGTGGCCGCCTATGCCGCCGCGCTGCCGGATGAGGTAAAAGTAACGCTCGCCGGCGGCACGCAGATGATGGCGGTGGCGGCGCTGCTGCGCGACATGGGCGTGGAGCGCGATATTCTGGTGGCGACGACGAAATATGTCCACATCGATCCAACCAGCTGCCTTGAAGAATATGCCGCAAAAATCGGCGTGCGCTGGTACGCGGCGCCGCTTGACTTCACGAAGTCACGCTTCCCAGGGCTTGCCGATTACGAAAAGGGTTTCATCAAAGAGGGCGTTGGCGCCGGCGGCGCGGTGTGGTATGCACAGCAGCTGGGAGTCTCAATGGAGAGAATACAGTCGCGTACCGAGGCGCTCTACGAAAAGATGCTCGACGAGGGCTAGACAATGGACGAAGGGAGAGACGGCTGATGGCGAATGTTGTGATAATAGGCAGCGGCGGCGCAGGTCTTACCGCGGCGATCGCCGCGCGCCGCGCGGGAGCCGACGTTATGGTCATATCCAAGACGGCCGTGGCCGTCGCCTCCTGTACGGCCTATTCCGCGGGACTTTTTTCTCTGGCCTGCGGCGGCGTTTCGCCTCGGGATCAGTACGAGAAACTCTTAAAGACGGGATACCGTCTCAACGACCGCGCCCTGCTTGAAACGCTGACCGAAGAGAGCTGCGCCGCGCTTGAAGAGATCGCCTCCTTGGGCGTGACGCTCGAATTTCAAAAAGGACGCGCGAGCGCCCGCGCCACCGCGAAGAACGAGCTCATGGGCGGCAGCGGACTCGTGGAGCAGCTGGTGCGGATCGCGAAAGAGTGTGGCGTCAAGTTTATTGAATGGTCCGTCGCACGCGAGATATTTACCTGCGGAGGACGTGCCCGCGGAGTCTCAGTAACGAACTGGCGCGGCAGACGGAGCCTCGCGCTCCCGGCGGACGCCGTAGTACTCGCTACCGGGGGAGCCGGACGCATCTACAGCCATACCGACAACCCAGAACGCATGACCGGCGACGGCTACGCGCTCGCGCTTGCCGCGGGACTTAAACTGCGGGATATGGAATTCGTTCAGTTCTATCCTGTCGGTTGGGCGCAGGAGAACTTTCCCATGTGGATGGCGGACACCACCCTCGGAGATTTTATCCGCGTCACCGACGCGGAGGGAGGGGAATTTCTTCCCGATGCCTACCGCGAATGGGGCGTGAAGGACGGCAAAGAGTGCAACTACTTTGCCCGTGACAAACTCTCGCTGCTGCTCGCGCGTAAAGACCGCGAAGGCGGGGTCTTCGCCCACATTGAGGAGACGCCTGCGGCGCTGTGGGACGACCCCGGATTTCTCTATGCACTCACGCTGCCGCGGGAATTTTTTATGGGACGCAAAGAGCCGCTGCGCATCGCGCCGCTGGAACACTATTTCTGCGGCGGCGTCGAGATCGGAACCAGCGGCGAGACCGGCGTGGAGGGACTTTACGCCTGCGGCGAAGTGACCGGCGGCATCGACGGCGCGAACCGTATGGGCGGAAACGCGCTCGCGCACATCGTGACCTTCGGACTGCGTGCGGGCCGCGCGGCGGCCAAACATCCGCATGAAATGCCGAAAGAGTTTCCCGCAAGAGAGGCGGGTGAGCTTCTTTCCGCGGACGGCCGCCCCGTCGCCGAAATCCGCAGAGAGCTGCAAAGAAAAGCCTGGCAGTCGATCGGCCCCATCCGCCGCGCGGACGAAATATCGGATTTCCTTCTACATATAGAAAGTATCAAAAAAGAGAAGATAAAGGCGGCGACCCCGCAGGAGTACCTTCTGGCTATGGAAATGCCCGGACTCACCGCCAGCGCCGAAGCGGTGGCAAAAGCCGCGCTGGCAAGAAAAGAGTCCGTTGGGGCGCATTATATTTTGTAGGGCTGTAAAGCCGACCTATAGGAATCCGAGGCTCTCTTTTGCTGGACGGCATCGATGCTTATGGTGGAAAAATACCACACAGGAATAGTGTGTTATATCATTTAAGAAATGGCGGTGGTTAAAATGTTTTACCAAACATCCGCCGCCATTTGCTTGTTTTCATTCGTGACCTTTTCGCAAAAGTGTATAATGTCGCAGAGACTAAATTATGGAGCTGGTGTTATAGATGTACGGTTATCATATTTCAGGAAATATCTTCTTCGTTGCATTGATCTTCTTTTTGTCGCTGTTTGTTGCAAAATCAGCCTATGCCTCCGGTCGTTTTGTGGAAAAAGAGCTGGTTATCCTGGACTCCGACATGGTGGAGATATATGACGACGGAATGGCGATGGCGATGTTGGCCCTGTCGCCCAAAGTAGAACTGCTTGGCGTCAGCGTTGTGGCGGGCAATACCTGGGTGGAGGAGGGGATCGCCTTTGCTCTTCGCCAGCTGGAGGGAATAGGCAGGGCGGAGACGATACCGGTAGCAATGGGAGTTAATCACCCGCTTCGCGGCGGCCGTCTCGCCAATATGAAGGAGGAACGCGAGCTCTTCGGTTTCGGGCGTGACAACTGGCAGGGAGCGGGAGGATATCCCAGGCCCGAATCATGGCGTGCCGTCTATAAGAATACCTATAGGCTTGAACCTCAGTCCGCCCCGCTCGGAGAACACGCGGCAGATTTTATCATTGAGCAGGTGAAGAAATATCCAGGCAGGGTGACAATTGCGGCGATCGGTCCCTGCGGCAACATCGCCGAGGCGGTACGTAAAGCGCCGGAGATAGTTCCTCTCGTAAAACGTGTCGTCTATATGGGCGGCGCCTTCTTTCAGGAAGGCAATGTGACGCCTGCCGCGGAATTTAACTGCTGGTTCGACCCGGAGGCGGCAAAGATCGCCCTCAGGAGTCCTTTTAAAGAGCAGATAATCGTGCCCCTCGACGTCTGCGAAAAGGTGAAGCTTTCCGCCAAGAGATATGCTGAGACGGAAGAGAATATAAAAAATCCCGTCTTCCTTGAAATGGTGCGCCGTAATTTCCGCTATGAAAAATTCAAAACAGAGCCGGATTATGTCACCTATATATGGGACACGATCGTCTCCGCGATAATCATCGACCCAACGGTAATTACGGAGGAGATCACCCTGCCGGTCGACGTCAACGATGACTATTCTCTCTCTTACGGACAGACGCTGGCCTTCAAAGGAGGCGCCCCCAGAGGGGCGCAGTCTGCACGCATCGTGCTCTCCATTGATGAAAATAAGCTTTGGAAGATGATATTTAATAGCTGTAACGCCCTCTAGCGATGAGAATTCTTGCGTAAGAATATATAAATAATATTGACGTTTCCGATAAACCATCTTTTTATTTACACCTGGGATGGCTATCATGTAGCCTAGGACATCGATAGAACTTGACCCGTCGCTGAAGGACATCAGTTCTTTGTGAGTGTTGCTTACCAGCTCTCCTAAGCCGACGCTTTTCATCAACAGAAACGGTACGGCGACCAACATGGAGCGGAGATAAAGTGCACTGACTACATCGGTGTAGGTGACGGATGTCAGTCTGCCTGTGGTCTAGAATAAGACGATGACTACTGCAGCAGGGATTGTACCGGTGCCTACTGGCGCATTGGCTACCATATTAAGTACGTAGTCTGCCCCCCCCCTGTTGTGCGAAGTAAAATACATGATAATGAACTTGGTTTGTCGCTAATGGAACATTATATTAGAAAAATATAATTTATTTTAATATATAGTTAAAAATATTTTTTCTACGGTCACTGCTTTGAAAATGCGCTATACTATGTATATGGTGAATTTGTTCATAAATTCACATGTATAAAATAACAATATTGGAGGTGTTTCGCCGTGAGCGAAAAAGAGGCAATAATTAATAAAAAAATAGTGTGCAAGGAGAGGACTACCATATTTAGTGAGAAACTGGTATTGGGCTCACTGATATTTATTCTGTCATTTGTTCTTTTGGCATATCTGTTGGGCAATGCGGAAATTGTGTCGAATCCGCTTGTTCCCAGCAGGATATTCTAATTACAAAAGAATAAAGCAGATAATAACGGGCAAGAGCGATAAGAGAGCTTGTGAGGGGCCGATCCCGCGCAAGCAGATGATAAATAATATCTGTAAATATATGAAAAAGGCGGCAGAGATAAATACTTTGACGCCTTTTTGTGTTAATACAAGGAAATATTTCTTTATTTTTAGCCAAGTTTAATTATTTTATACTTCATGTAAGATATTTTAATAAATATAAACCGATGTTGTCTGTTTGAAAGGAGTGATACGTTTTGAAAAAAGATAGTTATAGTTGACGATCATAAGCTTTTTCTTGAGGGGATGGAGGCATTCTAACTTTGGTAGAAGATTTTTAGATAGTAGAGCACGCGTATAATGCAGAGAGTACGCTGGATGTTATCAGAATGCTGCAAATCTTGTCATCTATGAATGGCATCGAAGTGACTAAGATCATAAAAAGGAGCTGGCAGACACTAAGGTGCTTATTTTAACGCTGTATCTTCACCGGCGCCTGGTCATTGAGACTTCTAAAGCCGAAGCAGACGGATATATTTTAAAAGATTCTGAATCCCAAGGGGTTATCGACGCCGCCAGAACGGTCCTCTCGGATCTTATATACCTGAGTCCGGTGGTCAGTACTTTGATTGTCAAGGATTATATACGAAAGCTTGACGTTCCGATTCCAGATTCCGTGTAGCTCAACGATCTTTCAGTCAGAGAAAGAGAGGTGCTTTCTCTTATCTCTGGAGAAAAGAAAACGTAATCTAATAGTTCGAAAACTGAAAGCTTCCATGTATAGATAAACATCTATAAATACAATATGGGAACCCACCCCAATATTGTGACGGGTTCCCATATGATTTTAAAATTCTTATCGTTATGCTTAAAAATCTACCAATTCCAACGAATCTTCCACGTAATAATTATATTCTCTTGTGAACTTATTATAATCCTCGATTCTCTGTTTGATCTTTCTCTTGTCTTTAAGATGTAATCCAAAAGTCAGTGAGTGGATCAGAGCCATAAATGCTGCGTTGGTGTCTATAAACGTAACGTATTTTACCGGAATCTGAAAGAAAATATCGCAATCCGGTACTATTGGGGCCAGAATTGAGTTTGAGATGCCGATTATTTTGAAGCCTTTTTTCTTTATAATATCGACCATTTCCTGTGTTTCGCGTGGATAACGCGGTGTGGTAAATACAATACATACAGTGCCCTCCGGCATACTGTTTACCGTTGCAGCCTCTGAAAGCCCTAATTTTTCTATCAGCTGGACCCTGGGGTGTATGACCTGCAGGGCGAAGCCAAGTGCCTGCGTGCAGCACCTGTTGGCGCCGCATCCCAGGATTATGACGGCGGGGGCGTCGTATATCATATCCACGGCCTTTTGATGTTTCTTTGTATCGATTTTAGCCAGAGTATCGCGCATGACCTGCATTTCCAAAGTAAAAATGGCCTGACAGGTATCGTCTGGAAAGACGTACTTTTTATGCTCAAGGTCAAACTTGTCCATGCTTTTGGGCTTTGCCGCCTGGTCGATCTCTTTTCTAAGCGCCGCCATGAATAGAGGAAAACCGTTATATCCGAGCTGGGAAACAAAGCGTACAACCGTTGTCTCGCTGACATCGGCCAGAGAAGCAAGCTCTGTCATCGTTATATATGCCAATGACATGTAATTTTTTTCTATATATTGCGCCAGTTTTAATTGCTTAGGCGATAGATTTCCACTTTTTGCCGCGACTCTTTGTAGCATAGAAGTATTTGTTTCTTTAGCCATGTATAAATCTCTCCGATTTTCCTATATATTATAATTTAATATCTTTTATGGGTTCTTTGTCAAGGAAAAACTGGTGTTAACGCGTAATTTTCTCTTTTTATTCTGTAGATATATACATAAAATCGGGGAAATTTTTAAGAAGGATAATTTTCTTTTTTTATTATTTATAATTAACAAAAATTCTTTTTATAGTTATTATTCTATAAACCGGTGTTTAAGATGTTCCTATAGGACACGACCTTAGTTTAATTATTGTCAATAAAATTACAAAAATTAAGTAGGGGAGAGTTTGCTATGGAAAATACAACGTTGAATCTGGTAATTCTTCTTGTTTACATGGGAGGACTTATGGGGTTTGGCCTGTATCAGGGGATGAAGGTGAAAAATACTACAGACCTTAATATGGGCGGACGGGCGGTTCCGGGATGGGCCTGTGCTCTTTCAGAGAGAGCCACAGCGGAATCAGCTTGGTGTCTTGTGGGTTTTCCTGGATTTGCTTATGGCAGCGGCCTTGTTTCGATATGGGTGGCGATAGGTTTAGCTCTGGGAAATATATTTGCCTGGACGGCCCTCGCCAACAGGATGAGGAAAGAGGCTGCAAAATATGACGCTCAGACGTATGTTGACTGGATCGTTAAACGTCATGCAAAAAGTAAGGCGGTTACAGCGATCAGACTGTTTGGAAGTTTTGTTGTCATCTTCCTTTTTGCCTTTTATGTTGAGGCTCAGGTCATCGGCGGAGGCAAAACACTCCATACGCTCTTCGGCCTTCCGGTCACAATAGGCATAATTCTCACGATGGTGGTAATTATACCTTACACTGTATGGGGCGGGTTTCAAAGCGTTGTCTATACGGACTGCGTGCAGAGTGTGCTGATGATATTCACGCTGATAGTGGCGCCGCTTTACGGGCTTTACTATATATCGGTGACTCCGGGTGTGTACGCCACTTCGATTACAGAGGCTCTAAAGCTGGCAGGTCCTACGTTTATGGACTGGACGGCCGGTGCGAAGGGGATATTTGCGGGGTTTATGATCGCGAGCAATTTTGCCTGGATAATTGCCTATTTGGGAGGATGTCCTCACCTTACGGTTCGTTTTATGGCGATGAAGGATGACGCCGCGTGGAGGATGGGGCGAAATATCGCCTGTGTCTGGACTGTTCTGGGTTATAGCGGGGCGATCCTTATAGGGCTTGTGGGAATAGCTATATTCGGACCCAGTAATATTAAAGATGCGGAAATGATCATGCCACTGGTTGTTTTAAAGATATTTCCCCCTGCACTCGCGGCTATCTGTGTTACCGGAGCCGTCGCGGCGATGCTTTCGACTGCAGATTCAATGCTCATAGTTACTTCTTCTGAATTCTCGGAGAATATACTGAAACCGATAATAATGAAAGATAAAAAACTGGGTGCAAAAAAAGAGCTGTTCATCTCCCGCTGCGTGACCGTTGTTGTTGGGCTGGCGGCTCTCGCTCTCGCCTTTTTGCTTCCGGACAGCATGGTATATTCGATCGTTTCTTTTGCATGGGCAAGTATGGGCAACCCGTTTGCGGTGGTTACCTGTATGACGCTGCTTTGGGATAAATATACGGGGACTGCGGCCCTTTGGACGATGGTCTTCGGTTTCTTTGGAACTGTGTTGTGGCAGATATCGCCAATGAACGCAATTCTTGACGCGCGGCTTATGGGAGTTTTTCCGGCGTTGTTTGCCGCATATTTTGTTACGAAGCTCACGTATGGTCGCGATAATGTGACAGAAGATGTTTCAGGGGATACGGATATTGTCGGGGAGAATTGATATCGATAAATATTACTGAGAGATAGCTGTGTCGGTTCTTGTTAATGGAGTACGGCACAGCTATTTTTAAAATTCTACAAGGTTTAGTGAATCATTGAGGTAATACCCATACTCTTTTGTGTAGCTGTCGTAATCTTTAATCCTCCTTTTTATGTTTTGGGGGTCTCTTAGGTACAGGCCGAATAAAAGAGAGTGTATCATTGCCATGAACGCGGCGTTGGGATCGCTGAAGGTCACATACTTTATGGGGATCTCAAAGAATATGTCGCAGAGCGGCGCTATAGGGGATAGTATGGAATCGGAGAGTCCAATGATCTTTGTCTGTCGCTGCTGCCGTATCTTTTCAAGGATAAACTGCGTGTCTTTGGGATAGCGCGGTGTTGAGAATGCTACGCAGGCGGAGGCTTCAGGTATATCTTGTATGATATTTCCTTCTGTTACGCTTATTTGCTCGATGATTTTGATATTTGGACGCATTACTTGAAGTCCATATGCCAGAGCCTGTGAGCAGCAGGTATTTGCCCCAAAACCGACTATTGCCACGGATGGAGCCTGTAGCAGCAGATCCACGGCATTTGAATGTTTTTCTTTGTCTGCCTTGGCAAGAGTTTCTTTTAGTACCTGCATTTCAAGGTCGAATACAGCTTGGCATGTATCTTCGGGAAATTTGTACTTTCCCCGTTTTAGCTCGAATTTTCCCATGCTGTGATTTGTGGCGGTGTCTTTTTCGATTTCCTTTCTGAGCGCGAACATGAAATCTGGAAAACCTCCATATCCCAGCGCTGATACTAGTCGTAATATTGTCGTCTCGCTTATCTTGCTGGCCTGTGCTAATTCCGACAATGTACAGTAGGCGAGTTTTTGATAATTTTTAACCACATATTGCGCTATCTGTGACTGCTTGGGAGATAAGCGGTCATTAACATCCGCAATTCTCTGCAGCAGCGTTTCGGATTTTCTATTGGCCATTTATGAGGAAACCTCCTTGCCAAAGGGCACTTATATTTAAATAGTAAAACGCAATTATGTCAAACATATAAAAATTAATAGGTGTAAATATGCAGATATATACTGAAAAATTCAATATTAATTGGAGAATATTTTTCTTTTTTTAATATAGACGGTTGACATTCTCCAATATATCATATAATCTTTTGTTATCGAGTTTAGAAAATAATAATAAGAATATGTAATAAGTTTTATGAAATTGTGCTGTATGTATTTTTATTTAACGCAAGCCCCAAAACAAGGAGAGTGAGGGTAAGTGCAGCTAATAAGCCAACATCCCGTATTGACGTACCAACACGGGAAGAAAGTCAAATTCAGCTTTGACGGCAAAGAATTGGAAGGATTTGATGGTGAGCCGATTGCGATGGCCCTGCATGCGAACGAGGTCTACATCTACAGGGTGACGCCGGAGATGGAGAGGCCCCGTGGTTTCTTTTGTGCGATCGGTAAGTGCAGCTCCTGTTTTATGGTAGTTGACGGTGTTCCTAATGTCAGGACATGTGTCACTCCTCTCAGGGAGGGGATGAAGGTCGAAACCCAGAAGGGCAAGGGCGCGATCCCAATGAAGGAGGAGGCCTAGCGATGGCTGAAATCAAAACCACGGATCTTCTTGTTGTGGGCGGCGGCGCCGCCGGGCTCAGCGCGGCGGCGGAGGCGGCCTCTTATGGAGCTAAGGTCACAGTGCTGGAGAGCGATCTTCACCTTGGCGGACAGCTCGTTAAGCAGACGCATAAGTTTTTCGGCAGCAAGGACGAACATGCGGGAACACGCGGTTATAAGATAGCGGACATTATTTTAAATGAGATACAGGAGTGCGGCGACAAGGTCGAAACATACACAAATACCGCCGCAGTAGGTTATTACAAAAACGATGGCATCGTAACGGTCATGAGGGGCGAAGAGGAATACTTCAAAATCAAGCCGAGGAAGATGATCATGGCGACCGGCGCTCAGGAGCGCATCATCCCATTCCCGAACAACGATATCCCTGGCGTTTACGGCGCGGGCGCGGTGCAGACGCTGATGAACGTTTACGGCGTCGTTCCAGGCAGGCGCGTCCTGATGATAGGCGCTGGCAATATCGGTCTTATCGTCAGTTATCAGCTTATGCAGGCAGGGGTTGAGATCGCCGCCGTGCTGGAGGCGATGCCGAAGATAGGCGGTTATTGGGTGCATGCGGCTAAGATCCGCCGCTTAGGGGTTCCGATACTTCTGCGGCACACGATCAAGGCGGCCCTTGGTACGGAGATAGTTGATGGCGCTGTGATACAGGATATCGACACTGGTGAACTCTCGCACGTTGAATGTGACGTGATCTGCCTCGCGGTGGGGCTTACGCCGACGAACGAAATGCTGTGGCAGGCCGGCTGCGAGATGAGGTTTATTCCCCAGCTATGCGGGCATGTTCCCCTGCGTGACCCGAAACTTCGTACCAGCCACCCTGACATTTGGATTGCGGGAGACGCGGCGGGTATTGAAGAGGCCAGCGCGGCAATGGTCGAGGGACGTATTTCGGGACTGGCGGCGGCGGAAGCCCTTGGTTTTAAGGTTGATCAGAACCGGTTTGGCGAGTATCAGGAGCGTCTCAATTCTTTGCGCAGAGGCGAAGCCGGTGAGAAGATTCGCAGCGGCCTTGCGCTGGCTCAAGTTGCAGACTGGGGTGATAAGTAATGGAGAATGAAAAACTCTTTAACAGCGGTGTCCTCACCTGCGAGTGCAAGGGGGCCGTACTTCCTCCGAAGGAATTGTGGGAGAATAAAAAGGGCGGGCTGGTCATTATAGAGTGCCCTCAGCGTATCCCTTGTAATCCATGTGGCACCAGCTGCCCCACGGGGGCGGTTAAGCCATTTGCCGATATCAATGACAATCCGGATATAGACTATAGCAAATGTACAGGCTGTGGCCTGTGTGTCGCGAAATGCCCTGGACTGGCCTGTTTTGTGATAGATCTTACTTTTGCGTCTGAAAAGGCTCTTATAAAGATGCCGCACGAGATGCTGCCGGTACCTGAAAAGGGTGACAAAGTCTCATGTCTTAACCGGACCGGTGAAATAGTTGCCGAGGGAATTGTCGAAAGCGTAGTGGAACCATTAAAGGATTCAACAAAAGTTTTGCATGTCTCGGTCGATAAAAAGTATGTCGATCAGGTGCGTGCGGTCAGGGTGGTGAAGTAGATGTCTTGCTGCTGTGGTCACGATCACTCAAAGGTTGATTTTGCAAAGATGGAGGAGGATATCGTAATTTGCCGCTGCGAGGAGATAACCCTTAAAGAGCTACGCGAATGGATACCGCGCGGCTATGATACATTTGACGAGCTTAAGCGCCTTCTCCGCGTGGGAATGGGCCCGTGTCAGGGCCGTGGATGCCGGGATATCATACTGCGGGAGATTTCCAGGATGACAGGGGTCCCCGTCTCTGATATTCCGGCAGGAACGATACGTCCCCCAGTAAAACCGATAAAAAGCTCTCTAACCGCTCAGATTAAAGGAGGGGACTTTGAATGACCTGGAAGAGAACAGCCGATGCCGTAGTGATCGGTGGTGGAATGATGGGAATGGCGACCGCCTATTACCTTAAAAAACTGGGAATGAAGAATGTCGTCCTGTTGGAAAAGAATACCGTCGCCTCCGGCGCTACTGGAAGATGTGCGGCGGCCTTCAGGGCTACCTGGGGCGGAGAGCTGAACATAATACTAGGCAAGGCCTGTATTGATAAATATGAGCATCTGGAAGAAGAGCTGGGTATGGATATCGGTCTCTACCAGAACGGATATCTCTTTATGGCCTATTCCGACGCGCAGCTTGAGAACTTTAAAAAATGTATCGCACTTCAGAATTCTCTCGGTGTTCCCTCTCGGATGCTCACACATGACGACGCACGCGAGCTTTGTCCAGGTATCAACGTCGAAGATGTAAAGGGCTTCTACTGGTATAAGCGCGATGGACACGCCGATCCGATGCTTACTAACTTCGCGCATCAGGAGGCTGCAAAGCGTGAGGGTGTCGTTATTGAAAAGTTTACCGAGGTCACGGGTTTTAAAATGACCGCCGGTGCGGTTAAGGGAGTCTGTACGAATAAAGGTTATATCGATACGGATATTGTGATCAATGCAGCCGGCGCCTGGTCTGGTAAGGTTGCGGCGATGGCTGGACTCAGTATCCCTGTCCACGGCGAACGCCACGAAATTTTTGCGACCGAGCCGGTAGATTTTAATGTCTGCCCAACGTTCCTTATGAGTTACGACCCAGATTTTTACATGCAGCAGCGACCGCACGGCTCCATCATCGCCGGCTGCGGACCACACCGTTACCGTAAAGAGGCGGCACCGTTCAATGACTACGAAATGGGTGACAGCTGGGATTTTCTTGAGCACATGACGGGGATTATGAATCATGTGCTTCCTCGCACAAAGGGAATCAGGGTCGTAAGGCAGTGGTCGGGTATGTACGATATCACGCCGGATATGCAGCCGGTCATAGGTGAAGCCGATGAAATGAAGGGCTTCTGGATGAACGTCTCCGGTTCGCGCGGTTTCATGTTCGGTCCGGTTGCAGGTGAGATGGTCGCCAAGCAGATCCTCTTTGGAAAGACAGAGCTGCCGATTGAGAAGTTCCATTGGAACCGTTACGCAAGAGGCGAATATCTGCTTGATACGGCAATCGCGTAAACAAAGCATTATTTAAAGATACCAATAGAAAAGAACACAAAGCAAAGCACAAAGAGCAACAAGCTATCCAGGCGGGAGACGTATTTATTTCGTTGTAAGAGGAAAGCTATTGATTAAAAAAAATAATCTATATTATCAAAAGCATTTATTTTACAAATGAAATAATGCGCCTATAATGAGCATACATTCACATATAGATGAAATTATTTCTTTTAAAAAATAAATAAAAGAAATATATCATATGTTTGTGGCTGTATATCTTGGAAAACACAAGACGAAGCAGACTTGTGTAGACAACGGGAGGTAATTATTATGGCAGGGCAGGCAGTAAAGACATTGCTTCTTTCGCAGGACGATCTTCTTAAAGTCGGCGTCACCAATATGGCCGACTGCATCGACGTAATCGAGGGAGTTTTCAGCCTCATCGGCAAGGGTGACTATCTTATGGGAGGCCCTCTGCAGAATGAACACGGACAGATGATTTATTTCCCCGATGAGGAACGTTTTCCAGGAATGCCGGTGACCGGTCCGGACCGCCGCTTCATGTCGATGATTGGTTATCTTGGCGGTAAGTATAAGATCTGCGGCGAGAAATGGTATGGCTCAAACCCGGCAAACCCCGCGCGCGGGTATCCCCGCTCGATCCTGACAACGATTCTAAATGACGCCGATACAGGAGCTCCCTTCGCGATCATGAGCGGCAACCAGATATCAGCGATGCGTACCGGCGCTGTTCCAGGTGTCATCTCGCGTCACCTTGCCCGCAAAGGAGCAAAAATTGTAGGTGTGATTGGTGGTGGCGTCATCAACAGGGGCGCGCTCCTTGCAATCAAGACAGCGGTTCCGACGATTGAAGAGGCAATCCTTTACGACATCAACCTTGAAAAGGGAAAGGTATGGGCAGAGGAAGAGAGCAAGGTTCTCGGAATCAAGGTAAGCGTCACGACTAAGATCGAAGAAGCCGTACGCCCAGCTGACATCGTCTCAATTGCGACGGGCGGCAACGTCTTCCCGCGTATCGAAAAGGAATGGCTTAAGAAGGGCACACTGGTCATCTTCACCGGCGACGCAGACTTTGATCCCGAGGCGTATTCGGAGAACACCGTTTTTGCGGACAACTGGAAGATGCACCAGGCCTTCCTTGCCGACGGCGCGGAGCACCCCAAAGGTCTGGAAGCCGTGTCAGTCGTTGCGCCTTCGTTCCATCTGCTTCTTGCCATTCAGGCTGGAAAATATGATCAGAAGAATATCCGTAACCTTGGCGATGTGGTGAACGGTCTTGACAAAGGGCGTACCAGCGATGATGAGATTATCATGTTCGTAACGGGCGGTATGCCGCTTCATGATATCGCATGGGGTAAAACGCTTTACGACCGCGCGGTGGAGAAGGGGCTCGGCATGGAGTTCTGCTTCTTTAATGAGGCGTACTGGAGATAGTTTTTTAAAGTTTTATATAGACAGCGGCCATGCAGGGCGCCCGTTCTTTCAGCTTTTTGAGGGCGGGCGCCCCTCTTTAAAATGAAGATTATGGCCGATGGCGGATGTTTTAGTTTCAGTTGGACATTATTGAGGAGAGAAGAGAGGATAGGTGCGATCTGAATGGCATTTAAAAAGATGTGGCTGAATATCAATGGAGCTAACCGTATGTTTGCCTGCGATCCGGTTAAGGACTCTTTAGCCGATGTACTGAGGCGTCTTGGGCTCACAAGCGTCAAGGTTGGTTGTGGCATTGGCGTCTGTGGCTCGTGTACGGTACTTCTGAACGGAGAGCTTGTGCGATCATGCGCACGCAAGATGGCGCGCATTGACGAATACAGCGAAGTTGTGACGGTTGAGGGTATCGGCACCCCGACCAACCTGCATCCTGTGCAGGTCGCTTTTATGAACAACGGTGCGGTACAATGCGGCTTCTGCACACCGGGCTTCATAGTCTCGACCTACGCGTTGCTGTTGAAAAACAACAACCCGACGCGAGAAGATGTACGCGAATGGTTCCAGAAGCATAAAAATGTCTGCCGCTGTACAGGGTATAAACAGATTGTCGATGCAGTGATGGATGCGGCGAAGGTCGTTCGCGGCGAGGCAACGATTGAAGATATAAAGGTCAAGCTTCCAGAAGATAAGGAATACTACGGCAAGCCCTTAGTGCGTCCGACATCGCTCGCGAAGGTCTGCGGTCTTGCGGATTATGGTGACGATCAGGAGCTCAAGATGCCGAGTGAAACGTATCATGTGGCGATGGTGCAGCCGCGGCTAGCCCACCATGCCAAGATACTCAGGATAGATAAAGAAGAGGCGGAGAAGATGCCCGGCGTCGCGAAGATAATCACCGCCGCGGATCTCAAGGCCGCTGGCGGCAGCAATGTAATGGCCGAGGCCAACTTCCACGAGCGCAGCACGGTCAGAATTCCAAGCCGCAAGGTCCTCGCGGAGGATAAGATATACCGTTACGGCGACGTAGTAGCTCTGGCGGTGGCTGACACCAAGGAGCATGCGCGCGCGGCGGCGGCGAAGGTCAAAGTAGAGATTGAAAAACTTCCCGAATATCTCAACTTCCTAGAGGCCGCCATGCCCGACGCGATGCGTATCCATGAGGACACCCCGAATATTTTCTGCAAACAGCCCGTTCTTAAGGGCGTTGGACTGGATGAACCCTCAAAGGTGGCGGAGGTCATTGAAGAGGCTCCTTACAGTGTAGAGGGCAGCTTCTACTCGTCACGTGAGCCTCACCTTTCGATTGAGGGCGATTCTGTACAGGCTTACTTTGACGAAGACGGCTACCTGACCTTCCAATGCAAATCGCAGGGAGTATATTCATCCATCAGCCGTATCGGAAACTGCCTTGGCGTGCCTACCTCCCAACTGCGCGTAATGATGAATCCAACGGGGGCCAGCTTCGGTTGGTCAACGAACGCCGGCGATCTTTGCTTAGCCGGCGCGGCGGCCGTTGTAATGCAGGCCCCTGTTGCCCTTTCGATGAGCTACGAGGAACATCAGCACTTCTCAGGCAAGCGCTGCCCCTGTCATTCGAACGGACGCCTGGCCTGTGACGATAACGGCAAGATCATCGCCGCCGAATTTGATTTCGGACTTGATCACGGAGCCTATTCTTGGGGCGGAGACGACTGCTTTACAAAGCAGGCTCGTTTTGCCTTCTTCCCTTATACGATACCGAATGTTGCTGGTCTTTGCCGCGTGGCGAACACCAACCATAACTTTGGTACCGCCTATCGCAGCTACGGCTCACCGCAGGCATACACACTCAGCGAAGCCCTGATGGATATGCTGGCCGAAAGGGCCGGCATTGATCCATTTGAGTTCCGCTGGCGCAACATTGGACGTCCCGGCGATACGAACATCAACAGCTATCCCTTCCGCCAGTACCCGATGGAAGAGATGATGAAGATAATGAAGCCCTACTATGAAAAGGCCGTTGCTGAAGCGAAGGCCAACGATACTCCCGAAAAGCGTCGCGGCGTTGGTCTTGCCTGGGGTGGATTTAACGTGACTGAAGGCGGCACGGACAAGGCCTCCGCCGCTATTGAACTCAATCCCGACGGGACATTCACGAAATACGATACCTATCAGGAGTTGGGACAGGGCGGAGACATCGGTTCGCTGATGCTCACGCTTGAGGCGCTGAAACCTCTAGGCGTGACACCCGATATGATAAAGCTTGTGCAAAACGATACGAAGCTCTGCCCTGACAGCGGCATGTCTGGCGCTAGCCGTACGCACTACATGAGCGGCAAAGCTACAATGGCGGCGGCGGAGCAGCTCATCAACGCGATGAAAAAGCCGGACGGCACCTATCGTACTTACGATGAGATGAAAGCTGAGGGAATTCCCACGAAGTACACCGGCAGTTGGTCATGTACGAGCGTCGACGGGCTATGCCGTCTCGATCCTAACACCGGAATCGGCGACCCGAGCCCCTCTTATACCTATTGTCTAAACCTCGCGGAGGTGGAGGTCGATACCGCTACCGGCAAGACTACGGTAGTGCGCTTCACCTGCGTCGACGACGTTGGTAAAGTCGGCAACCTCGCGGCGGTCAACGGCCAGGCTTTCGGTGGCATCTCACACAGCATCGGTTTCGCGCTGAGCGAAATTTACGAGGACGTGAAGAGACATACGAATATCGCCTCCTGCGGCGTTCCTTATATTAAGGATATTCCCGACGTGATCAACGTGATCCATTACGAGCGGCCGGACGAAGTCGGCCCCTTTGGTTCCTCCGGAGCCTCGGAGGCTTTCCAGTCCTCCGGTCACGTGGCGGTTCTCAACGCTATCTATAATGCCTGCGGTGTGCGTATACATGAGATTCCCGCGACGCCGGCAAAGGTGAAAGCCGGGCTTGATGCTATCGCATCGGGCAGAAAACCGGAAGTTCCGGCAAAATACTTCCTCGGTTCAGATCTATACGAAGAGCTTGAGGATATCAAGGCAAATCCCGTCAAGTACGAGGGTGAGCCGGATTTCTTCCGTTCGCTGGGCGGCAGCACCTCGGAAAAATTCTTCTAAGCCATAAACGGCCCCGGCTGTGGCTCCGGCGTGTTGATGTACGCCGCTGTCCCCGCCGGGGCTATTCGTTTTACGGCAGCAGGTCTAATCAGAGGTATGAATTCAGTTGTTTGGATTATAATTTCGCTATAACTATAGAATTAAATTTCCCCGTGCGAGGTGTCAATGATGGAAGACGAGCTGAAACAGATGTACCAGCTAAAGGTGGAAGGTCTTTGCTGTTCCAGCATAATAATAGAGCTTGGTTTGAGACTGCGCGGTGAGAATAATGAACAATTCGTTAAGGCGGCGCGCGCTCTCTGCAATGGGATGCACAGCGGCCTTGCCTGTGGTGTGCTCACAGGTGCAGTCTGCATGCTTGCCCTCTTTGACGAGAGAAACACAGAGATGACGAAAGAGATGGTGGACTGGTTCCAGCATGAGCTTTGTGAAAAGTACGGCTCAGCCAACTGTGTAGATATAACACACTGTGACCCATATGAGAAGGCGGTTAAATGTCCCGAAATTATGAGAGCTACCTATATTCGCGCAAAAGAAATGCTCACAGAATTTGGTTATCTGGAACCAATGGAGTGATTTGATGGATGAAATGAAAAGCAGGATCAGGAACTGCTGTCTCGAAAAGGAGGCCGCTCCATGTATATCTGCCTGCCCCTTCAATTTCGATATACGGGAGTTTGTTTCGCGTGTGGAGCGGGGGGCCTTTAACCTGGCATACCGGCTTTATGCCAATGCGGTCGCCTTTCCGCGCATTGTCGCGGAGATCTGTGACGAGAGATGTCGTCTGGACTGCCCGCGAAGCGGCATAGATGGAGCTGTCAATCTGAAACTTATCGAGCGGGCTGTCGTTGCCGGGATGGTTCGTAGGGAGCCCAATAGTTATAACATGCCCGCTAAAGATAGAAATATCGCCATAGTGGGCGGCGGTATCAGCGCCCTGGCCTGCGCACTGCGGCTCTCGAACAGGAAATACGCGGTCACGGTGTTTGAAAAAGGAGGCCGTATTGGAGGACATTTATGGGATATAATGCCGCCGGAGATTTTTTTAAAAGATATAGAAGAACAGTTTTCTAAAGAAAAATACAGTCTTATCCTCAACACGGAGGTAAGAGACCTTGAAAATATAAGAAAAAAATACGACGCTGTCTATGTGGCGACCGGTAAGGGCGGCGGATCGTTTGGCCTGTCGGAGGAAGCGGCGGCCGGTGACGTGATGGCAGCAGCGGAGGGCCTGTTCGTCGGTGGATCTATCTTGGGCGTCTCTTCGGCGGAGGCCATCGCGCATGGCCTGCGGGCCGCGTCGTTGATCGAAGGCTATATCAAGACGGGGAACATGAAAGGGCCGGAGCCGCGCATACCGACCAAGATCAAGCTGGAGCTGAAAGATGTCACTGTAGCTGCTCCCGTGTCTCCCTCTGTTGACGGCAGCTATACGGAAGACGAGGCGCGGAGGGAGGCGGCCCGCTGTCTCAAATGCCGCTGCGATGTTTGTGTCCGCAGCTGTGATATGATGGCCTATTTCCAGAAATTCCCCAAGCTCATTGAAGAAGAGGTGCATATCACAGTCAATCCCGGCACGCTGGATGGCAACGGCACAGTGGCGACGAGACTGATTTCCACCTGCAATCAATGCGGTCTCTGCGGCAAAGTCTGCCCGGAACAAATTGACGTTGGAAAGTTTATGCGAGAGAGCCACCGCGCAATGCGTGAAAAAAACGCGATGCCGTGGGCCTTTCATGAGTTCTGGCTTAACGACATAGCATTTTCTCGTTCAGAAAAATCCTCCTTTTTCTATGTCCCATCTGAAGAAGAATCCAGCCGCGAGAGCCGCCCCCCGTCCGCGCTAGCGGACATTAAAGATTTCCATAGGGGGCAAACCGACGGATGCGTTTGCCGCTATCTTTTCTTCCCCGGTTGCCAGATGGGAGCCTCAGACCCGCGGTATGTGACGGAGACATACCGGCTTTTAAGGAAACATCTGCCCGATACGGCAATCTTTGTCACCTGCTGCGGCGCTCCGGCTCTATGGTCGGGCGACGGTAATATGTACGACGACATCTGTCGTGAGATAGAGGAAAAATGGCGGCAGCTGGGAATGCCGGATATCATCTTTG
>ULWT01015419.1_pt1 | contig 22976 bp, 18 predicted proteins | sample 1960611 | NCBI WGS metagenome assembly ULWT01 (sample SAMEA4835819, study PRJEB28245) | human gut metagenome | biome: gut microbiome; material: fecal sample | place: Denmark | collected 2008
CACTGTGGTGCTGACCACATATGCTATTATACGTTTTTAATGCGTTCTTGTCAACACTTTTTTTAAAAATTTTTTAAAATTATTTTACAGCAATTTTTACAACTATTTTCTGCACTGCCGAAGGCTCATTTTCTGCATTGCAGCCGGGGCGGTGCAGCTCCCACGGAAACAGCACTGCAAAGTCGCCTGCACTTAAAACAACATAGTCTTTTTCTTCAATGTTTTCAAAAAACAGCAGGTCGCGTTCCTCTGCGTAATCCTCAACTACTTTTACATCAGCAGTGCGCGGCGCAAAATAAATCTTTTCCGTTCCTTTGCCAAGGTACTGCACATCTATATATTTGTTGTGCGCTTCCGGCTTTTTGGTGCTGCGGTCTGCCGTGGTGTAGTTTTCAACATTGGCATACATTTTTTCGCCGTCCAGCACGTATCTGCCGTCCGCAACTTTGCTGAAATCGGTAGCTGCCAGATATTCCAGCGCTTTGCGGAGGTCTTCGCTTACATAGGGAAGCAGTTTTTCAATATCGTTTTTATGTCCAAAAATCATCTTCTCAACCTTCTTTCGTTAAATATTTGTTATATTCTGCGCTGCCGCTAAAAATCCTTTGCAAAAAGCCTGCTTTTATTATAAAATTGTGCATATCGCTATTTAAAGGAAGGACGAAACCGTGAGCTATTTAAATGTTACCAACGTATCACATTCTTTTGGCGGCCGCCAGATTCTGGAGAATGTGTCTTTTAAATTAATGCGCGGCGAGCATGTAGGTCTTGTCGGCGCCAACGGCGAAGGCAAATCTACCTTTTTAAACATTGTTACCGGCCATACCCTGCCGGATGAAGGCAAAGTGGAATGGCCAGGCAAAGTAACCGTGGGCTACCTTGACCAGCAGAGCACGCTGCAAAAGGGCATGACCATCCGCGAAGTGCTGCGCACCGCTTTTGACGGCATGTACAAAATGGAAGCCGAAATGCTGGAGCTGTACGAAAAAATGGGCGATGCCACTCCCGAAGAAATGGACAAAATGATGGAAACCGTCGGCGAAATACAAACCGAACTGGAACACGGCGGGTTTTATTCGCTGGACAGCAAAATTGAAGAAACCGCCAACGGGCTTGGGCTTGGCAGCATAGGGCTCGACCGTGACGTAGCGGAACTCAGCGGCGGTCAGCGCAGCAAAGTGCTTTTAACCAAGCTTCTTCTGCAAAATTCTTCCATTCTGCTTTTGGACGAACCTACCAACTATCTTGACGTTGAACATATTGAATGGCTGACAAAATTTTTGCAGAACTATGAAAACGCCTTTATTTTAATCAGCCACGACATCAGCTTTTTAAATAAAGTAGTTAATGTTATTTACCACCTGGAAAACTGCGAGCTTACCCGTTACACCGGCAACTACGACAAATTCCAGGAAATGTACGCCATTTACAAAGCACAGAAAGAAGCGGCTTATGAACGCCAGCAGCAGGAAGTTGCCAAGCTGGAAGACTTTATTGCCCGCAACAAGGCACGCGTAGCCACTACCAATATGGCAAAAAGCCGCCAGAAAAAACTGGACAAAATGGAAATGATTGAAAAGCCGCGTGAAAAGCCCAAAGCGCATTTTCAGTTTAAGGAAGCACGCACACCGAGCCGTTACCTGGCCGTTGCCGAAGATTTGGTACTTGGCTACGATACACCGCTTACCCGCCCCGTCAGCTTTAAAATCGAATGCGGGCAGAAAATTGCCATCCGCGGCGTAAACGGCCTTGGCAAAACCACGCTTTTAAAAACCATTTTGGGCATTATTCCGCCCATCAGCGGCAAAATAGAACTGGGGCAGTTTTTGGAGCCCGGCTATTTTGAGCAGGAAGAACGCGAAAAGAACGAGAACACCGCTCTGGAAGATGTTTGGAACGAATACCCCGGCATGACCAACTACGAAGTACGTGCCGCCCTTGCCGCCTGCGGGCTGACCAACGAACACATTACCAGCAAAGTATTTGTTTTAAGCGGCGGCGAAGCTGCCAAAGTGCGCCTGTGCAAGCTGATGCTGAAAAACGTTAACTGGCTGGTGCTGGACGAACCTACCAACCACCTCGATGTTGACGCCAAAGCCGAGCTTAAACGTGCGCTGATTGATTTTAAAGGCAGCGTGCTTTTAGTATCGCACGAGCCGGAGTTTTACGAAGACTGGGTTACAAGCGTCTGGAACATTGAGGACTGGACCACCAAAATAATTTAAAACTTAAAACGGCAAAGAAAAACCGGAGTAAACTTAATTACTCCGGTTAATTTTTTATCTCATGTTTTCGATGAAGTCTTCAAAGGCGTTAATCAAAATCGGATGGCCCGTAACTTTTAAATCGCGCAGATAAGTGCCGTAAGATTCATACCATTTTTCTTCCATTTCCATGGTAAGGCCTTCTTTTTTGTATTCTTCAATCATTTTTAAAATAAAGCGGTTGGCTTCGCCGGTTTCTTTGTTAACGTTAAGCGGAATGATGCGGGTTTCGGCATCATAGGTTTCAACAGTAACATCCCAGCCGCCTGGCACGGGCGGACGGCGGGTAGCTTTAATTAAATAGCCGGGTGCAAAACCAACATAAGCGCCGCCAAGCGAATTATAAAGCTTTGCTTTGGTAAGCGGATAGCCGTTTTTGTTGCCCCATTTTACAATTTCTTCGCAGACTTCGTTATTATGAATAACGCTGGAAAATTCAGCAGTTGCCAAAACTTCGGACATAGTTTTTACCTCCATATCACTTAATATCTTTTATTGTACTTTATCCACGCGCCAAATTCAATATGCACAGCATTTTTTATGCCTGCTTTAATGTAATTTTTGTGCTTTTATTTTGTAAAGTTGTTTGCACTTTTGCTATATCCTATGCTAAAATAAATTAGCAACTGATTGTAAAACCATCCAAAATATCTGTTTACGGTTTTTTAACGCAAATAATACGAGGTGAAGACTAATGAGCAGGCGCATGACCACTTCCGAAGCAATCAACGAAGCAAGGCGCTGTTTAAACTGTGCCCGTCCGCTTTGCCGCACGGGCTGCCCGATAGAAAACAATATTCCGCAATTTATCCGCGCTTTAAGCGAAGGCAACATCGGGCTTGCCTACGAAATTATCTCCGAGCGCAGCAACCTGCCTGCCATTTGCGGCAGGGTATGCCCGCATGAACGCCAGTGTGAAGCGCACTGTGTTCTGGCCAAAAACAAACACGGCATTGAAATCGGCAGTTTGGAAATGTTCATTGCCGATTTTGCCCACGAAAACAATTTAAAACCGCTGCCGCCTTCTACCGGCAAACGCGGTAAAGTAGCCGTTATCGGCAGCGGCCCGGCAGGCCTTACCGTTGCAGGCGACCTTGCCAAAATGAATTTTGCCGTTACCATTTTTGAAGGCCAGTCCGAACCCGGCGGCATTTTACTGTTCGGCATTCCGGAATTCCGCCTGAACAAAGATGTGGTGCGCCGTGAAATTAAAGAACTGCTGCACCTTGGCGTGGAAATTAAAACAAATACCCTTATCGGCCCCGATTACACCGTTGACGATTTGTTCAATATGGGCTATGATGCAATATTCATGGGCACCGGCACTTCCCTGCCGCGTACGCTTAACATTCCCGGCAAAGAACTTACCGGCATTTTAACCGCCACCTACTTCCTGCGCATGGTTGTGCTTTCCGACAGCGGCAAACTGGACGAGAGCGAAACATTGCTGCATGTCGGCGATAACGTTATCGTTATCGGCGCAGGCAACGTGGCTATGGACGCCGCACGCACGGCAATCCGCCGCGGCGCTAAAAATGTTACGGTTGTTTACCACAAAACGGAAACCGAGATTTCCTGTTTCCCATCCGAATACGAAGCAGCCGTTAAAGAAAGCGTGCAGTTTAACTTTTTGCAGCAGCCCATTGCCTACCTTAACAAAAAACAAATGCGCGCGCTTAACGCCATGCGCCAGAAAGCTTCCGAAAGCGACGAAACTGAACTTGCAGGACTTTTGGTGCAGAACATTGTTAAAACGGAAGACGGGCAGTTTATTGAAGAAGGCGGTCAGGTTGCCCTGCCGTGCGACTGCGTAATTCTGGCTATCGGCCAGCGCCCGGCGGCAAGGATTGTTTCCACCACCAAAGGCATTCAGGTTGATGACCGCGGCTTTGTTATTACGCGTGAGCGCCCCTACGGCATGACAACGCGCGCAGGCGTATTCAGCAGCGGTGATGTGGTACACGGCCCTGCCACCGTAGTACTTGCCATGAAGGAATCCAAAAAGGTTGCGGCAGGCATTGCGCAGTATATCGACGCAAAAAAGCTGCTGGCAGAATGTGAAGAAGTACCCGAAAACTTAAAATAAGCAAAAAATTAACCACATTGGGTGTTATGCCCAATGTGGTATTTTTTATGCCCATAAGCCGGTCAGTGTAAATTTATCTACATCAGCAAGGCCTTTATCGGTTAAGCGCAGGTGCGGTATTACCGGCAATGCCAGGAACGAAAGCACCATAAACACATTCAGCCCTTCCGGCACGCCAAGTTCCGCCGTCCAGTAGCGCAGCTGCTTTAAGCGCCTGTTAACAAATTCCATGCGCTGGCCGCTCATCAGCCCTGCAAACGGCAGCGGCAAAATGGCTTTTACCTCGCCGTCCAAAGCTACAGCAATACCGCCGCCTTCTTTGCGCAGCGCTGCGGCAACCGTAAGCATATCGGCATCATTAGTGCCCGCCACAATTAAATTGTGCGAATCGTGCGCAACGGTAGAAGCAACTGCCCCGCGTTTTAATTTAAGCCCCTGTACAAAGCCAAGCCCAACATTGCCTGTTGCATGGTGGCGCTCAAACACTGCCAGCTTTAAAATATCACGCGAAGTATCGCTTACGGCCTCGCCGTTAATGCACAAAGGCTTTTCCAAGCGCGCTTCGGTTAAAATCTGCTCCGGCACAATGCGGATAACCTTAATATTTTTATCAGGCTCTGCCATGATTTTCAGCCTGCTGCTGTCCAAATCCTTAATGTTTGTTCCCGCAGCGGCGGGTTTAAGATAAGGCTCGCTCTCCCACAGCAGTTTGCCGTTCTGTACAACTTTTTTGCCGTTTTTAAATACAAACTGCGGCGTAAAGTCCTGTAAATTGGTCAGCACGTTAATATCTGCCAGATAGCCAGGCGCCAAAGCTCCCCTGTAATGCAGGCGGAAACGTTCAGCCGTGTTCAGAGTTGCCATCTGCAAAAGCATTTCTGCCGCGTAGCCGTGCGTAACGCCAATTTCCAGCATATAGTTAATGCTGCCCTGCGTTACCAGTTCATCCAGATGGCGGTCGTCCGTTGCCATACAGCAGCGGCGGCTGTTCAGCGGTGTAACGCACTGCAACAGTTCCAGCAGGTTGTGCGCGCCGCTTGCCTCGCGCAGCATTAAATAACAGCCACGGCGTATTTTTTCAATGCCCTCCTGCCAGGTTGTAGCCTCATGGTCGCTTGTTACGCCGGCAGCAAGGTAGGCGTTTAACTCGCTGCCGCTGATGCCCGGCCCGTGCCCGTCGCAAATACCGCCGCGCACCAGCGCCATTTTTTTCATTACGCCTTCATCACCGTACAAAACGCCGGGGTAATTCATCATCTCGCCCAAGCCAAGCACGCGCGGATGGTTCAAAAACGGCTGCAAAGCATCTGCTTCCAGCACTGCGCCGCTTGTTTCCATGTCCGTTGCCGGTACGCACGAAGGCAGCATAAAGAACACGTCAAGCGGCATACCTTCCGTTTCCTCAAGCATCCACTGCAACCCCTCCGTGCCAAGCACGTTGGCAATTTCGTGCGGGTCGGCAAAAATGCCGGTAACGCCGTTTAACAGCAGCAGGCGCGCCAGCTCACGCGGAGCAAGCATTGTGCTTTCAATGTGCATATGCGCATCCAGAAAGCCCGGCGTTAAATATCTGCCCGCCATATTGTATTCTTCCGCACCCTTGTAGCTGCCGATACCGGCAATCACGCTGCCGCATACGGCAACATCGGCCGTTTCCCACTCGCCGGTAAAGCTGTTAAACACATTGCCGCCCTTTAAAACAAGGTCAGCCTTTTCCAGCCCGCGGGCAACACGCAGCAGCCTTTGTTCAAATTCTGCGTCACGCATAATCTTACCTCATGTTAATAAACTGCAAATCTACGCCGAAATCTCCCGCTTTTAAAGTTTGTATTACGGCCTGCAAATCATCTTTTTTAGCGCCGCTGATTCTTACCTGGTCATCCTGCATCTGTGCAGTTACTTTTAATTTGGTAGCTTTAACGGCGGCAATAATAGCTTTGGCCTTTTCTTTGGGAATACCCTGCAAAATATTCAGCGTCTGCCTTACCGTGCCTTTGGTGGCAGGCTCAACCTTGCCCAGTTCCAGGCAGCGCAGCGGAATGCCGCGTTTAGCCATGCGCGCACGCAGAATGTCGATAATCGCATTCAGTTTGTACTCGTCTTCGGCGGAAAGTTTAATGCATTTTTCTTCCAGCTCAATGCTGGCATCGCTGCCGCGGAAATCGTAACGCTGGGCAATCTCCTTTTTGGTCTGGTTAACGGCGTTGTCCATCTCCTGCATATCCACCTGAGAAACAACGTCAAAAGAACTGTCTTTAGCCATTTATATAATCACTCCATTCTTGTATTGTGCTTATATTTTATCATAACATGTTCAATTTGGCACCTTTTTGCTTGCGCAGATATAAACTAACCCCCGATACATAAAGTACCGGGGGTTTAAACAGCCTTCCCTCATTTGGCCATTAGTCGATAATGTTGTGCTGATATTCGTTGTACTGAGCTTTCAGTTTCTGCATAATTTCTGCCATTTCCAGCTGCAAATTGGAAGCCGCGTCAAAGTCGCCTCTTGCAAATGCTTCGCGAGTCATGGTAAACAGGCTCGGCTGCTCGGTAACGTCTTTAGCCATGGTGTTGCGCATTGCGGCGATTTTTTCCCACATTGCCGCATCATGTGTGGTATGGTTATCGTCGTCATGCAGTTTTTTCATCAGGCAGATTTCCTTATGATATTCAGGAATAATTCTGTTGAGCAGTTCCGTCTGCCAACGGATTAAAGCGCCTTTGGCGAAGGATTCGATAAATTCTTTTTTAATAATATTGCCGGTGGTAAGCACGGCAATTTTTTCCGGATAGTTTTTAATGGCGCACATGTTTTCCCAAACGGTTGCGGGCGGTTTGCCAAACAGGTGGGCGCGTTCTTCTTCGTTGTAGTCTTCAAATACGTCATGCTCGCTGCGGTATTCTCTGTCTTTTTCAAGGTAGAAGCCTTCGTCGCCCGCTTTTTTGGACAGCTCGTTTTCCATTTCCTTAAGCGTTTTTCCGGATTCCACGCAGGCTTTAATGCCGTCCAGCATGGAAATGTAGAAAGCTGCAATGGCAAGGTAGGTATTGGTATACGGGTTTGGGGAACGCATTTCAATACGGGTTGCCATCGGACTGTCGATATCGCGGATTAAGCCTGCCAGAATGGTACGGTTACGGGAAGGTACTTCCGGGCTGAGGCCGAGCGAAGTTACGATGCAGACAGGTGCTTCAAAACCGGGTTTCAAACGGTTCAGAGAGTCGATGGTGGAAGAAATGAATGGATTGATTACTTCATAGTTTTTCAAAAGTCCCATCATGGAACCATAACCAACGGCAGAAAGGAATTCGGTGTGCATATCTTTCGGTGCAAACAGGTTAACAACTTTGCCGTTTTTCATTTTGGCGGCAATGCCTACGTGGGTATGTTCGCCGCTGCCGGCAACGCCCGGAACAGGTTTTGCCTGGAAGGAAACTTCAAGGCCGTTCAGGCGGAAAATTTCTTTAACGATGATGCGCGCCAGAAGTTCGTTATCGGCAGTTTGTACGCCGTAGCTGTATTTCCAGTCTACTTCCAGCTGTTCCATAACGTGGGTCATATGGCCGTTGTCGTCAATCTGCCCACGTACGCCGCCGCATTCCTTATGTCCCATTTCAGGCCCAAGGCCGTAGGCTTCCAGCATTTCCACGGTTTGTTCCAAGGCGGTGCGCACGTTGCCGCGGCAGCGCTGCCAGTATTGTTCCTGCATCATCTGCGAGGAGCTTAATGCTTCAATCGGAGCGTCTTCACGCGGGGATTTTACCCAGAATTCCAGTTCGGTTGCGCAGGTGAAAATAATTTTTTCAATGTCTTCACCGCTGATATGTTCCAAACCTGCAACCTGCGGATACTTTTTAAAGAGCTCCAGCAGTTCTTTTTCAACATAATCCAGAGTATCGTGCAGAATAGAGCGGGAGTCAACGCGTACGTTGTTGTGTACAAGGAAGCACGGAATACGCAGCGTGCCAACCATTCTGCCGGTGGCGGAATCGAAATGTTCGTAATTATAGTCAATATACCAGTTTACGCTGCTGTCGATTTTCATATCAACGCGGGCGTTATTTAAAGTAGCAATACCGGTAAGCACAACGGAGCTGCCGTCGGTCTGGGCAGCCATGCCTTCCAGAAAGCCGTCAATATCTTTTAAAAACAGGCTGATAGGCACTTTTTCGTCGGTATCGTTGCCTGCAAAGTCCACACCCATAAAGGAAACGAATTTAATTTCCGGGTGCGCTGTTAAAATCTCGGTCAGTGTTTCTCTGTTCTGTTCTTCGGGGCTGATAACATAAAGCATATCGGGGTTCATCATTTCGGTCACCTGCGGCTTTGCGCCGCGCTCCTTTCATTTAATTAAAATAATTAAAACAAAAATAAAATACAAAAGACCCTGCTACTTGGGCATACAAATAGCAGGGTCTCCATTGACCACGTTTGTATTATAACAAATAATCTTCTCCGCGTCCAGTAAAATCTTTCCGGTTTTGTAAAAATTTTAACGCTTGCCCAAAAAGCGGATGAGTATTTCCTCCAGCATTTCAAACTGCCTGCCGCCGTAGCGGATATTGGCGTTAAAATCTGCCAGTGCCAGCATAAATTCCGATAAGCTTTGCGCAGTAAAATTGCGGCACTGCTCCATTAATTTTTTTACGGCATAGGGCGACATTTTTAAAGCGGAAGCCGCCGTTTGCTGATTCATGCCCTGCGCCGCCAGCTCTTTAACCTGCGCCAGACGGCGAACCTGAAAGGCAATCAAGCCGCTGACGGCTATCGCGCTGCCGCCGTGTTTCTTTTCGTTCTGCAAAAGTTCCAGCGCTTCAGGCAGGTTCTTTTGGGCAATGGCGTTTAAAAGCGCAAAGCGCGAAACTTCCGGCAACGAAGAAAACACCGCTTCAACATCGGCTTTTGTCCAGATGCGCCGTTTGCCGCCGTAAACGTACAGCTTTTCTATTTCCTGCTCAAGCAAAAGCAGCGGTGCGGTATCGGCCGCGGAAAGATATTCCATTACCGTCTGTTCCGCATCATATTCAAAACGGCAGCCGCGTTTTTTGGCTTCGGCGTCAAGCCACGGTTTAAGCTGGTAAGGCTTCAGTGGTTTACATTCGCAGGCAGCGCCTTCTGCCGCCAGCATTTTATAAAGACGGCCGCGCTTGTCTATTTTGCTTACGCTGATAAACACATGGCAGAACTCCGGTATGTTTGCCAAAATTGCTTCCAGATTTTCTTTCTGCTTTTTTTCGGCGGCAAAAATTTTATCGTCGCTGATGATGACGAGGCTGCTGCCGCCAAAGAACGGATAAGTGTTAACGGCGGCGTTAAGCCTTTTTAAATCCGTATCGCGGTCGAAAACGCTGATTTCCATATCTTCATCCGCCGCGCTGCCAAAAACATATTTTTTTATGCAGGCTGCGGCTTTGCTGCGGTAATAGTTTTCTTCGCCGTACATTAAAATAACGTTGGGCAGGTTTTCGCCTTTTTCCAGCATTTCTATCAGTTTTTCCGGTGCCAGTTCCATAAAATCACCTTAAAAAAATTCTTTGTCGTACCTATAACTATACCATTGCAGGCGCCCTTCGTCAAAACATACTTTTACCGCGCCAAGTTTATCGGTGCGCAGCACTTTGGCACCGACGGCCTGCAAACGCTGCACGGCATCGCGCCCCGGGTGCCCGTAACGGTTATCCGCACCAACGGAAATCACCGCAAGCCGCGGCTTGGCCTGTTTTAAAAACAGCGGCGAGGAAGAATAATTGCTGCCGTGATGGGCAACTTTTAAAACATCGGCCGGTTTTATTTTGGCAGCTGCTGCAAGTTCTATGTTTTCATCGGCGTCGCCGGTAAACAAAACGCTGCCTTCGGGTTCGGCTATGCGCATAATTACGCTGCTTTCGTTGCCTCCGCCTTCGGATTTTCCTGACGCCAGAACTTCAATGCGGCATTTGCCAAGCGTATATACACTGCCCTCCGCCGCTTCTAAAATATCTTGCGGCTTAATATAGTGCAGCAGTTTTTGTACATCTTCCGAAGGTTTTTCCTGCGGCAGCAGCAGCTTATCAACTTTTACAAGGCGCGCAAGCCCCGCCGCTCCCCCGGCGTGGTCATGGTGCCCATGGCTCAGCGCCAAAAGGTCAATTTGTTCCACGCCGAGATAACGCAGATACGGCGCAATAATGCGGCTGCCGGTATCAAAGTTTCCCTGCAAACCGCCGCAGTCCACAATAATATTATGCCCGTCCGATGTCTGCACCAAAGCGGCATCACCCTGCCCCACATCCATAAAATGCACGGTAAAAGGCTGCGGCGTAAAAATTTTGTATGCCGCCAAAACAATTATGCCGGCCGAACAAATTGCGGCTGTGTACCTGCGCTCCGTTTTGCTGAACCAGTTACTATTAAACAGTGCGGCAAGCATTATGTAATACAGCACAAAGCACGCCGCAGGCAGGTGCGGAACGTTAACTGCCGCCGCAGGCAGCACCGCGAGGAAACTGACGGCGTTAAGCAGCGGCTGCATGAAACTTCCGGCAGCGTAAATTAAATACATACCGGCAAAAGGCAGGCACAGCCCGGCAAGCGCGGCTATTACCAAAATTTCCATAGCAGGCACAAGCAGAATATTAGCAGCAAAGGTTACAAGCGAAAGCTGGTTAAAATGCCATAATAAAAGCGGCAATGAGGCAAGCTGCGCCGCAAGCGTAATGGTAAAACCTTCGCGCACAAGCAAAAGTTTTAAAAATTGCAGCCGCTCTTTAAGCTGCGGGTAAATAAATATCAGCCCGCCGGTTGCCGCAAACGAAAGCTGAAAGCCAACGTCCAGCAGCCACAAGGGGTTATATATTAAAAGCAGCACTGCCGCCGCGCAAAAAATATTGCCGCTTTGCGCTTTTTTGTAAGTACCGGCACCGGCAAGTGCAACCGCACTCATAATGAATGACCGCCACACCGGCGCGCTGCCGCCGCATAACAGCGCATACAAAAATAACAAAAGCAGCACCGTTATTATCTGCACTTTGCCGCGCCTGCCGATAATTAAAATTAAAAAGCCTGCCACCAGTGCCATGTGCGTGCCCGATACCGATAATATATGAGCCAGGCCGGTTACGGAAAACGCTTCACGCGTTGCTTCGCTTAAACCGTCATAACCGCCGAGTGCCATGCCGCACAGCACTGCCCCGGCTTCACCGCCAACCGTATCTGTTATTTTCTGCCGCAGCCCCAGTGCAAATAAAAAGAATTTATCGCTGATATCCGCTTCGCCCATAACCTGCAAAGCCGCCTGTTTTACAGACATTCTGCCCTGAAGGCCCTGCTGTAAATTCCAGTTTTCGCTGTTAAAGCTACCGGGATTGGCAAAACTGTTGAGGCTTTTTAATGTGCCGGTAACGGCAGCGCTGCCGGCCGTAAAATCTTTAACTTTGGCATTCTGCACAAACACGCGTATATTGCCGCGTGCTTTATGCAAATTACCGCTGCCTGTTTGCAGCGCAGTACACTCAAGTATAAACCCGGTGCCTTTTTCCTGTTTTTTCAGCGTCAGCAAATCAACATTGCCGTACACCGTTACCTTTTGCCCGATATAATTTTTAATATCCGCAGTGTGCGGCTGCATAGCCTTACTGCCTGCCGCCATACCGCACAAGGTAAAAAATATAAGGGCTAATATGGCCGCGCCGTAAGTTTGCGGCTTAAATTTTGCCGCCGCTGCCATAAGCACGGCAAAAACCACTGCCAGCGCGGCATAAACGCTAAAATACTGCGGCATTAAAATACCGGCGTAATCACCGGCTGCAAAAAGCGCGGCTGCTGCCGCAAACCATGTTTTCATAAATCAAGCCAGGGCTGCATTTTATTAAACTTTGCCTGCCCTATGCCCTTTACGTTCATAAGGTCCTCAATTCTGGCAAAGCCGTGGGCCGAGCGGTATTCCACAATGCGCTGCGCCGTTACCGCGCCAACACCCGGAAGTGTTTCCAGTTCTTCCGCCGTGGCAGTGTTTAAATGCACCTTGCCCGTTAAAGCTGTTCCGCTTTCCTGTGCAGCATTGTAAGAAGCGCCACTCTGCTCTGCCGCTTCCGCACCGCTTGCAGATGTATTTGCAGCGGCAAGCCTGCGCCGTTCTTTCGCGCTCAGGCGCGGCACATTAACCTGCATGCCGTCCTTACAGATTTTTGCAAGATTTACTTTGTCCTTATTGGCTTCTTCCGTCATTCCGCCTGCGGCGGCAATGGCTTCCACGGCTCTGCTTCCGGGCGCAATTTCGTGCAGTCCCGGGTTTGCTACAGCGCCGCTTACATAAACAGTTATTTTAGCTTCTTCTTTTTCGCTTGCCGTTACGGCCTGCTGTTCAATTTTTAAAACATCAGCTTCACGCTCATGCGGCCAAAAAGCCGCCAGCAAACAAAAAACAACAGCTATAGCAACGGCTATTATTTTTTTATTCAGTTGTGCCATCTGTTCAACTCCTGACAAAATAAAAAACTCCCCGGATTAAATCCAAGGAGTTTTTATAAATTTAACCTGTTAGGGTTTTACAACGATATTAACCAGACGGCCCGGTACGCAGACAACTTTAACAATTTTAGAAGTGTCAACAGTTTCTGCAATATGCGGTTCGGCAAGGGCAAGTTTTTCCAGCTCGTCTTTAGTGGCAGCAGCAGGAACAACGAGGCGTCCTTTAAGTTTGCCGTTAACCTGCAAAGCAATTTCAATATTATCCACTTTCATGGCTGCTTCATCATATTCAGGCCATTTTTCTTCGTGGATGCTGCCTTCTTCGGAAATTACGCCGTGCCACAGTTCTTCCGTAATATGCGGAACGAACGGAGAGAGCAATTTCAGCAGGTTGGAAACAACTTCGTAAATAAGGCCGGCATGCGGAGTTTTTTCTGCTTCTTTATAAGCATACAAGGCATTAACCAGTTCCATCATAGCACTGATGGCTGTGTTAAAGTTAAAGCGCTGCTCAATGTCATCCGTTACCTTTTTAATGCTGGTATGCAGTACGCGGCGCAGTTCTTTGCCTGCTTCGCTCAGTTCTGCCGGGTTATACTGCGTAACTTTTTCTGCCAGCACATCCTGGTAATGGTAAACTATGCGCCATACCCTGCCCAGGAAGCGGAAGGAACCTTCAACGCCCTGGTCGCTCCACTCAAGTTCTCTTTCGGGCGGTGCGGCAAACATAATAAACAGCCTTGCCGTATCTGCGCCGTATTTGCCGATAATTTCTTCCGGCGAAACAACGTTGCCGAGAGATTTACTCATTTTGGCGCCGTCTTTAATAACCATGCCCTGAGTCAGGAGGTTGGTAAACGGTTCTTTATAATCTACAAGGCCTGCATCGTGCAGAACTTTCATAAAGAAGCGGGAATACAAAAGATGCAGAATTGCATGCTCGATACCGCCGATATACTGGTCAACAGGAGACCAGTAATTTACTTTGTCTTTCGCAAACGGTGCTTTATCGTTTTTCGGGTCGGTATAGCGCAGGTAATACCAGGATGAGCACAGGAAGGTGTCCATGGTATCGGTTTCACGTCTTGCAGGCTTGCCGCATTTCGGGCAGGTGCAGTTTACGAAGCTTTCGGAAGTTGCCAGCGGGGATACTGCACCGGCATCAAACTTAACATCTTCCGGCAGCATAACCGGCAGCTGGTCTTCCGGCACAAGCACTTCGCCGCAGTCCGGGCAGTAAATAACCGGAATCGGTGCGCCCCAGTAACGCTGGCGGCTGATTAACCAGTCGCGCAGGCGGTAATTTACACGGCGTTTGCCGATGCCCATTGCTTCAATTTTATCTTTAATTGCTTCCATACCGGCATGCAGCTCCATACCGCTGAACTCACCGGAATTAACAAGCACGCCTTCCTTTTCTTCATAGGCGTCGGTCATATCTTCTAATTTAAGCTCTTTATCCTTGGGGTTAATTACAACAATTTTCTCAAGGCCGTATTTATCCGCAAACATCCAGTCGCGGGCATCATGTGTAGGTACGCCCATAACAGCGCCAGTACCGTAATCATAAAGTACATAGTTGGTAATCCAAACCTGCACTTTTTTGCCGGTAAGCGGGTGGATGCAGTAGCAGCCGGTAAACAGGCCCTCTTTTTCAGATTCGCTGGAAGTACGTTCAATATCGGACTGATTTCTTACACGGTCGCAAAAAGCTTTAATTTCTTCGGCTTTCGGGTTGTTTACGCACAGCTTTTCAACCAGCGGATGCTCAGCGGCAAGTACAACATAGGTAACGCCGTAAATCGTATCCGGGCGGGTGGTGTAAACAGGAATGCGTTCGCCGATTTCCGGAAAATCGAAGCTGAATTCCAAACCTTCGCTGCGGCCAATCCAGTTGCGCTGCATGGTTTTAACGCGTTCCGGCCAGCCTTCCAGAAGGTCAAGGTCTTTCAAAAGTTCGTCTGCGTAATCGGTAATTTTAAAGAACCACTGTTCCAGGTCTTTTTTTACTACCTCGTGGTCGCAGCGCCAGCATTTGCCGTCAATAACCTGTTCGTTGGCAAGTACGGTGTTGCAGGTGTTGCACCAGTTAACGGCCGATTTCTTTTTAACAGCCAGGCCGCGTTTGTAAAACAGTTCAAAGAACCACTGGGTCCATTTATAATAATCGGGTTTGCAGGTAGTTACTTCGCGGTCCCAGTCGTAAGAAAGGCCGAGGCGTTTCTGCTGGCGCGTCATATTGGCAATGTTTTCCATCGTCCATTTTTTCGGCGGAATGCCATGTTTAATAGCGGCGTTTTCTGCCGGCATGCCGAAGGAATCCCAGCCCATGGGGTGCAGCACGTTAAAACCGTTCATGGTACGGAAACGGGCTACAACGTCGCCGATGGAATAGTTGCGGACATGGCCCATGTGCAGATTGCCGGAAGGATACGGGAACATTTCCAGCACATAAGATTTTGGGCGGCTGCTGTCCATCTCTGTTTTAAAAGTTTTGTGTTCTTCCCAATAAGCTTGCCATTTGGCTTCAATCTCATGGGGATTATACTTTTCCTGAATCATATTTTTCAACCTCGCAAATAAAGCTATTTATAGATAATACCCTTAAAATTATATAGCTTACAGGATTTAAAGTCAATTATAAATACCCTGCACCTGCATTAATATCGCCAAAGTGTAAAAAATATGATACAATCAAAGAAGATTTTACATAAGAAGGAGACAGCATGAGCCTTTTTGCTATCGGTGACTTTCATTTATCGGGCGAACCGCCTGCCAAACCAATGGAAGTTTTCAGCCCGAACTGGGAAAACCATTTTGAAAAAATACGCCGTAACTGGCTGACAAAAATTACAGAAACAGATACCGTAATTATCTGTGGCGACACCTCGTGGGCCATGTCGCTGGAGGCTGCCATGCAGGATTTAAACCGCATTGCCGCCCTGCCGGGGCAGAAAATAATTCTGCGCGGCAACCACGATTACTGGTGGACTTCGCTGAAAAAAATGCAGCAGGCCACGGAAGGTAAATTTATGTTTTTACAGAACAACTTTTTTGCCTGCGGCGACGTTGCCGTCTGCGGTTCGCGTGGCTGGATTCTGCCGTCGTCGGAAGCGTTTACGGATGACGACATGCATATTTACCTGCGTGAAGGCATAAGGCTGGAAAATTCGCTTGCCGCCGCAAAAAATGCAGGCTTTAACAAATTTGTTGCTGCCCTGCATTATCCGCCGCTGTATAAAGCAGATGAAGAAACCATATTTACGGAACTTTTTGTCAAATACGGCGTTAAGCACTGTGTTTTCGGGCATATTCACGGGCAGGACGCAGGCAATATTTTTGAAGGCGAAACCCGCGGCGTAACTTATAAGCTTGTAAGCTGCGACACGCAGAACTTTATGCCGCAGCTTGTGCTTCCGTAAGAGCCGCCATTGCGCCATAAAATTTTATTTAAAAACTTATTCCGCACTCATCCGGGTGCGGATTTTTTATTGCTGTTTTAAGCGGTACGCCGTTACAAAAGGCTGCAAAACGCTTTCATCTCGCGTAAACATTACTCCGTCTTCAACAATCAGTCTGCCGTCGCAAAGGGCAATGCCGTTTACGGAAGCGCCTCTTTTAACGGTAATATCGTATTTTGAAAGCAGCAGCGCTTTGCCGAGCACGGCATTTTTACCTATTTCAATCTGCCCGTCGCTGATAATAACGCAAAAATCAGGCATTTTGGTGCCGTCAGCAATAAAAATGCTCATTTTGGAAACAAGCACGCCTTCGCCTTTGATGTTTTTGGAACTTGACGCAATGCTTTTGCTGTAATTGCCGTCATCATAATACAGTGCGCCGCCAAGCCCGTATTCTTCAAACGTGCTTTTGGAAGGAAAATCCATTTCCTTAAACGCGGCAAAATTTTTCACATCAAGGCTTTGTAAAATTTCACCAAGTTCACCGGCATAAGCAATGCCTTCCGGCAGATTTTCCGCGCCCTGTAAACTTTTACCCGCAGCAAGCGTATAACGTTTACCAAGTTCCGCAATTTGCTGAGGCAAAGCTATTTGAAGTTGCTGCAAAGCAAAAGTTTCGCCGCCTGCTTCTGCCTGTATGGTGTAATTTTTTATGCCGCCGGAAGTGTTTTCTTCAAATATTCCTGCTTTAAGCGTGTAATTGCCGGGCTGCAGCTTCTGCGGCGGCAAATTAATTCCGCCTTCCGGCAGGCTGCCGTTTTCAAAACCGGCTTTTGCAAGTGCCTGCACCGCAAATTGCAGCTGGCGGCGCAAAATGCGCCTGCTGTTTTCTTCCGCTTCCTGGCGCACCCAGTACGCTGCCGCATGCAGGCATACCGCCGCACACAAAATACCTGCAAGTACTGCTGTGCCTATGCCACCGCGGCAATCCTTCAAAATTTTATTAAAAACTGCCATTTGCCAAAACATAAACTTCCGTAAATTTTTTGCTGCGCCCGCTTGCATTATCTTTAAATTCCAAAGTTACTTTAATTTTATCTACGGCAAGCTGCTCCGCTTTTATGGACTGCAAAGTAACCTCCGCCAGCGAAAGCGGGTTTACTCCGCGCGTGGAATTATATTTAATTTCGCGTGCCAGCGCGCCGCCGCTGCGGTAAAACGTTACCTGCCTGTTGCCGTACACTTCGGTGCAAACAATTTTATCATTGCTGCCCGTTGTTATTTTTAACCTGCTGCTGTTTAAAAGCAGTTCGTGTTCAATAAAACTCTGGCTGTAACGTGCGGCACGATATAAAAGCAAGTCGCTTTTTAAATTTTGCCACGAAACAGCAAAGGCAGAAAGCCCGTTATAAAAAATAACGGCGCAAATACCGGCAGCGGCAAGTGCCGCACAGGTTTCCGCAAGTAAATAGCCCTTGTTATTCACCGCCGGTTACCACGCTTGCCAGTATTTTCCCGCTGCTGTTTTTAACCGTTACATAATAAAACGGCCCTGTAAGGCCGGGGCAGTAAAACTCAGTTTTTTCAACGGCAAGCCCTGCCTGCCGCAAAGCGTTTTCATCATAAGTGCCAACAGCCGCATTAAACGCTTCTGCCGCCGCGTTGCGCTGCACCATTAACTTTATGCCGCTTGTATATGCGCCAACCGCGCTTACGCAGATGATTACTGCCGCTGCCAGGCACACTAAAACTTCCGCCAGCAAATAGCCTTTGCTGTCCTTCATTTAAACACAACCCTTCCGGTAACAGGCTGTACCTGCAGCCATTTGCTGATGGTTTTATCCTGACGGCATTTAATAATATAGTTATTGGCTGCCGAAGGCGCTCCTTCGCCGGAAAATTTCAGCGCGTTAAAATGCTGGTCAAAATATAACCCATTTTCAAACTTTCTTAAAACGGCAAGCTTGCCGCCGTAATAAATGCGGTAACCGCCTTTATCGGCATCCATTTCCAAACGGCTTTTGCCGCTCATATCGTAAAAAGAATACTGCTGCAAAGCTGCAATATCACCGGCAAGGCATTGGGCAGCGCGCTCTGCCTGCATTTTCAGCAGATACTTCTGCACGCCGCCGTAAGCGGGCACCAAAAAAGCAGCAGCCATTGCCGTAAGCCCTGCCGCTGCCAAAAACTCTGCCAGCCCGAAGCCCTTATTCTTCAGCGTCACTGCTGCCATCGGACGTTACCGGTTCACCGTCCGCATTTTTGCCTTTCAAAGTGTAAGTCAGCTTGTCGCCGGAAGGCTTGTACACAAGCTCCGTTCCGGTGGCATCCTCAAACTTCTTGCCTTTGGCAATGTATTCATCCACCAGGTCGCTTAAAGCGCTCGGGTAGGTACCGTTATCCATTTTATAAAGCAAAATGGCGTTATCAATTGTTGCCAAGTCGCTTTCAAGGCGGGCGTTTTTAGCGCGTCCGGCTGCGCTGTCAAGCGACGGCAAAAGCATTGCGCCCAAAACGCCTAACAAAGCCACCACCGCCAAAACTTCCAATAAAGTAAACCCGGCATTGCCGCGTAATTTGTTAAGCAAATTATAACCCCTTCCATAATCAAAATCCGGGCAGCGCGCCCGATAAGGAAAACATTGGTGCAGCCACAGCCAGAATAACCGCCGAAACAACCCCGGCTGCCACTGTTAAAAGCAGCGGCTCCAGCACTGTTTTTAAATTTTTCAGCGTATCATCAAAACGGTACTGCAAAATTTCTGCGGCGCGCATTAACATTTCCGGCAGGCGTCCCGTTTCGGCCCCCACGCCGATAAATTCCGCACTTAAACTGCCAAATAACGGTTTTGCCTTTAATGCCGCCTCTGCCGGGTTAACGCCGCGCAGCACGTCCGCGGCAAAAACTTCCGCCCTGCGGCACAGACCGGCATCCCCCAACGCCGAACCTGCAATCTGTGCCGCCTGCGGCAAAGGTATGCCTCCGTGCAGAAGCAGCGCCAGCACTTTGTTAAAGCGGATTTCCAGATACAGTTCTTTTTGCGCTTTAAAAAACGGTACCTTAAACACAAGTTCAAGCAGCCGCTTTCGCCGCGCCGCCGCAATTACCAAAACAGCAGACAGTAATACGCACGCTGCCGGCATGTTGGCGGCTAAAAATTCCTGCACGGCAAAAAGCAGCTTTAAATACGGCGGAAGCTGGGCATTCATTGAAGCATATAAATCTTTAAACAGCGGCAGAACCTGCACAATAAATAAAACTGCCGTTGCCAATGAAGCTGAAAAAAGAAAGAGCGGATACAAAGATATATTTTTAAGAAAACGCTTCATCTGCACCTGCAATTTATAATATTCTGCCAGTTCTTCCAGCATTTCGCATAAAATGCCGCCGTTTTCACCTGCTTCGGCCACTGCCGCAGGCAATGCACCCCATACCTCCTGCCTGTTTTTCATGCAGCCTGCAAAACTCGTGCCCATTTTTAAATCGCGCTCAATGCCAAGGCAAAGCTGCGCCGTTTTTGGCGGCAGGCGCTCTGCCAATACGCCAAGCGACTTTAAAAGCGGCAGCCCGCTGTTAAGCATCAGCGCCAGCTGACTGAAAAACACTGTTTTTTCTTCATCGGTTAAACTGTTTTTAGTTTTGCCAAACTTAAACAGCCCCTGCTTTTTTGCCATGGCACTTGCTGGCTTTTCCTGCTGCAAAAGGGTTAAATAACCATAATTGCTGCGTACAAAAGCCGCTGCCTCAAATTCGCTGGCAGCACTGTAAACACCGCTGCGGCTTACGCCGGAAGAATCTACCGCTTTCCACCTGTACTGCTGCACCGCTGCACCCCTTTCCGGGTAATTGATATTCGCCGGTACAGAAACTTTTCCCACAAATTCTGTTTTTATTTGTGAAAAATTTGTGACTTTATTTCTCCGTGCTGCTTATTATCAGCTGCAATTTTTATTTACTTTTAGCCGTACGCCGTTTTATAATAGAAACAAAAATAAACTACGGAGAACTACAATGACTCTTGATAATAAACTTGGCATTTCCAATTCCTTACAGCTTGCAAACGAAGAAGAAAAAATTACCAAACGCAAGGCACTGCTGCTTTTTGAAACCGGCTTTTTAAACGGCCTTGAAGCAGGTTCCTTTTCTGCCCTTGCGGCCATTCACAAATTTTTGTTTGAAGACATTTACGATTTTGCAGGTCAGATACGCACAGTAAATATTGCCAAAGGCAGCTTCCGTTTTGTACCGGTGCTGTACCTTTCGGATGCACTTGAAAGCATCAGCAAAATGCCGCAAAATACTTTTGATGAAATTATCGCCAAATATGTGGAAATGAATGTTGCCCATCCCTTCCGAGAAGGCAACGGGCGCAGCACGCGGATATGGCTGGACCATATTTTAAAAACAGAGCTGCATCTTGTGATTGACTGGAGCAAAATTGACAAAGAAGATTATTTACTCGCCATGGAACGCAGCCCAATAAAAGAAACCGAAATAAAACTGCTGTTAAAATCTGCCCTGACTGATAAAATTAATGACCGGGACGTTTATATGAAAGGTATCGACGCCAGCTATAACTACGAAGGTTATAATACTTATAAAACAGAAAACTTAAATAAATAAGCAAAATCTCCGGAAAGCAATATGCCAAACCGGAGATTTTATTTTTATTATCCTGTTTTAACTAATTTGTAGACAAGGCGGCTTTTCACACCAAACCCATCCATTTCCAGTATGTCGCGCCTAAAAGCATTATCAGCGCAAAAGCTATAAGCGTAAGCGGTATGCCCGATTTTACAAAGTCGTTAACTTCAAAAGTATCAGTGCCGTAAGCAATCATGTTCTGCGGAGCGTTTACAGGCAGTATAAAGCCGAAGCTTACAACGTACTGCAAAATCATCGTCATGCCTACTACGTTAACGCCCGGCGTTTTAAGCTGCTGCAGTACGGAAATTATTATCGGTATAATGGCCGATGCAAGACCGGTGGCACTGGCAAAGCCCATGTGGATAACGATAAGGAAAACGGTCATTATAGCCAGCACCATTAAAGTGGTAGAACTTTCCAGCGCGAAGATGGAAACTATCTGGTTGGCCAGCCAGGTTGCCGCTTTTGTGGAAAGCAGCGCGCTGCCGAGCGAAATACCCACGCCAAACAGCACAACCGTGCCCCAGTTAATTTTATTTACGGTTTCGTTCCAGTGCATTACGCCGATTTTAGGCAGCATTAAAAGTGTTATCGCCACCATGGTACTGGTGGAAGTATCTATGCTGTGCAAAACTTTTTCGGTAGTCCAGAAGAACAGCAGGCACAGCGAAATTACCAAAAGCTTTAATTCGTCGGCGCTTATTTTGCCCATTTCTTTCAGCAGGCGTGTTACCGTAGCCTGCCCGCCGGCAATTTCATCAATTTCGGGCGGCATAATATGCAGCATCAGTTTATAAAGCGCGGCCGACATCAGCACGGCAAACGGAGCAGCGGCAATAAACCAGTCCAGCCACGAAATATCAACGCCAAGCGTCTGGCTGATGAAGTTTACAGCAACCATGTTCTGCGCCGCCGCAGTTTTTATGCCAACATTCCATACGCTGTCAACCTGCGCCACGGTAATCATCAGCATGCCTGCAAAACGGCTTTTCAGCGGTACGCCGAAGGCTTTAATCATGCCCATAACAATGGGGACAAGGCAGGCAACGCGCGCCGTTGTGCTCGGTACAAAAAAGCTTAAAATAAAGCCGCATAAAATAACGCCCAATAAAACGCGGTTTGCTTTTGCCCCTACTTTGGAAAGTATCATCAGGGCAATACGTTTATCAAGCCCGGTTTTGGTCATGGCTGCCGCCAGAAACATAGCCGCCGCCACAAGGCAGAAGGCCGTTGACGAAAACCCTTTCAGCGCCATGCCGAGCCCGGCACTTGTGCCGTACAGCTTACCTGTTGCCTCGTTAGGCGCAAGCCCAACCAAAAGGGCAATTAAAACCATTATCACGCCCGCGCTTACAGGGTACGAAATAGCCGTTGTTGCCCAGACAATTACAGAAAACACCATAACCCCAATCATCCTGTGCCCTGCTACCGACAGGCCTTCCGGCGTGGGAAGAAGCACAATAACAGCCAGAACAGCAAGCGCAATATAAAACCCAAAGCGTTTCATAAAACCCGGCTGAGCCTGTTTTAAAGCAGTTTCCTTTCTCATAAAAACACATCCCCTCAAACAAAAATTAAAATAAAAAAAGAGGCCTGCGTATTAAAACGCAAGCCTCTTTGCTTAAACAAATTATAGCACTTTCACGCCAGAAGGACAATAGTTTTTATTGTAAGGATTGTTACATTCCTTTGTTATATTTAAAGCTGTCCAGCGTAGTATGAATTTTTTTGGCAAGGCTGTCGGGCAGGCCTTCAATATTAACGTTCAAGAAGCCGCGCACAATGGTTGCCGTAGCGTCATCCTCGCTCATGCCGCGCGCCATAAGGTACTCAATTTCTTCGGGGTTAATGCGGCCAACGGCAGCTTCGTGGCTCATTTCGGCATTGCCTGTCTGTGCGTCAAGCTCCGGAATTGCCAGAATATAACCTTTGTTGCTCAGCATCAGGCCGTCGCATTCCAAATGGGCGCGCACGCCTTCAACTTTGCCAATCATGCAGCCGCGGTTAATAACTTCGCCGCCGGTAGAAATGGTGCGGGTAATAGATTCGGCGCGGCAGCCGTCCGCGTTAAGCACAACCCTGCCGCCGATATCAAGGTGCGATCCTTCCGGCGCAACCAGAATGG
>ULWT01065024.1_pt1 | contig 22891 bp, 20 predicted proteins | sample 1960611 | NCBI WGS metagenome assembly ULWT01 (sample SAMEA4835819, study PRJEB28245) | human gut metagenome | biome: gut microbiome; material: fecal sample | place: Denmark | collected 2008
TCCATTGTGCCGCTCTTCAAGCGACTTCCATATTATACTCAATTGGGTCTCATTTGTCAACCCCTTTTTCAAATTATTTTTAACTATATATAACACTCTGTTTTTTCAGCATATACATGCAAATTCGAACGGTTTCATCCGATTATTACGCGTACGGTGTTGAAAAATTTTTCGTTCGGCATTATCATATATCCGTATTCGCTCCGTTCAAAGCATATTCGGAGTGGGTCCGATACCGCACCGGATGAAGGCCGCCTGCGAGCGAAGTTTTTTGCGTAAATGCCTTTTGGCTTGACCTTTTTCCGAACAAGGAGGCAAATCATATTGAAACATGCTGATTTAAGAATCTTAAGGCGCATTGCGGCGTTTTTGCTTGTGGTTTTGAGCATTGCGGGCATTGCAGCCTGCACCGTACTCGAAGAGGTTTTCCCGCCCGATACCCCGACAGCTGCAATATCGGATGTATTGCACACAACCGAACCCACGGAAATCGGAACAGCCGCCGAAATTGAGCTCTCCGCAAAGCCGACTGCACCTCCGCAGGAACCGACTTCATCGCCGGTGAAAGAAAGCGGCGAATACAGTTCCCGTGATGAAGTTGCTCTGTACATCCACCTTTTCGGGCATCTCCCCGCAAATTTCATAAAAAAGAAACAGGCGCGGGAACTCGGCTGGCAGGGCGGCAAGCTTCAGGATTTTGCGCCCGGCTGCTCCATCGGAGGGGACAGGTTCGGCAACTACGAGGGGCTTTTGCCGCAAGCGGAAGGAAGGTTTTATACCGAATGCGATATCGACACCTGCGGAGCACCCTCACGCGGGGCAAAACGCATAGTTTTTTCGAATGACGGATTAATTTTTTATACCGATGACCATTATCAAAGCTTTATTAAGCTTTACGACGCGGACAATCAAACCGCGGGTTTTTGAGAATTTTTAGGGATAATTGAGGATAATTGACCATGACCATATCGGATAACAATTTCACACACAACTCCGGTTCCGAACAAAGCGGGGGCATTAAGAATATCCGCATTGACTTTACGGCGATTGCGGGAATTACCGATGCGCATCTGCGTATTGCCGAGGCATTGCAGTTTCCGGATCATTACGGAAAAAACCTTGATGCACTCTTTGACTGCCTTGCGGAAATATGCAAACCCGTTGCAGTGACTCTCTTCGGAACGAGCGCACTGACTGCCGTCCTCGGCAGCTACGGGAGCATGATGCTGCGCGTGTTTTCGGACGCGGCAGCCGAAAACCCGAATCTTTCCGTTGAAATCGCCGATTAGTTTTATCGCATTCGATTTGCTAAAGTTTCAATGTTTTGGTTTTAAAACGGAAGCGGCAGACAGGATTTTTTCCCGTCTGCCTTTTGCTGAATATACGAAACTGAGTGTTGTTTAATTGCTTTTTATGCCATTCCGAGTGCTGCTTTGCCGCTTGTTTTCAAAGACCGGAACCAATCCTCAGCCTTTGTAAATTATTCGGCTGCCTGCTTCGGCACTGCCCTTAATTGTTTTGCATTCAATACTGCCGCGAGCCTCCGCATGTCCCGCGATATCGCCGCAGCTTATATTGCCTCCACAGTCAACGTTTCCGTCAACATTTCCGCAATTCATGCTCCCGCTTGTCTTCGCATGTCCGAGTATATCACCGCAGTTCACATCTTTGCCCGCATTGACATCGCCGCTGACTTTGCCGCATTCAACACTTCCGCCGGTTTCAACATCGCCGCCGACATCCGCACAGCTGACATTGCCGCCCGCATTGACATCGCCGCCGATACTGCCGCATTCAATGCTTCCGCCCGCTGAAATGTCTCCGCCGATATCACCGCAGTTGACATTGCCGCCCGCATATACATCACCGCCGATTTCACCGCAGTTCACATTTCCGCCCGCATATACATCACCGTTAACACTGCCGTTGATGTCGGCATTGCCCCAAATTTCAACATTTATCGAGCAATCGGTACGTCCGCCTTTCCTGCCGAACATACCCGCAATTCCGTTCTCTTTTTCATATTTCAGTTCAACGGGAATGCAAACCGCAGGATCGTATTCCTGACTTGACACGATCTGTTTTCCGCGCATCAGCACAACGCGCAGGGTGTTGTCATCCGGCATTTCGTCAATCATGATATTGCTCCATTCGAAACGATTTCCGTAATTACGGGTCGAAGAACGCGAATGTTTTTTTGCGTTTTTTTCAAATGCGCAGCCCGCTTTTTCAGCTTTTTTCTTTGCCATTCTCTCGATTTTTCTGCCGAATTCCTCGATAGCATCCGTGTTGACGCTTACAATGCCGTTTCTGCCCTTTTTCACAAAGATGCAGCTGCCGTCATCATCTTCTTCATCGTCATCGTCATTTTCATCGTCATCGTCTTCTTCATCGTCATCGTCATTTTCATCGTCATCGTCATTTTCATCGTCGTTTTCGTCCTCGTATTCGACTTCAACCGATTCCGGGTTGCAGGCAGCATCGCATTGCTGTTCGGCATCGGTATGAATTTCTTCACCCGCATCAATGTTTTTCTCGTTCTTAACATCGCGCAGCAGCTCGTCCAGTGAAACGCCGAAAAGATCCGCAATTCGCGGCATCAATTCAATATCGGGATAGGAAGCCGCCGTTTCCCATTTGCTGACGGCCTGAACGGACACTCCGAATTCGGCAGCAAGCTGTTCCTGTGTCATTCCGCTTGCCTTACGCAGCTCGCGCAGTTTGATTGCAAAGTTTTCTTTCATGGTTTTTCCCTCTTTCTGATTTTCGTGAGTCGCCGCACCGCATATCTGTTACGTTTGGAAAACGTTTTTGTGTTGCGCCAACTCTTAATTTCGCGCTCATTTTAGCAACGCAAGCTTTTCATGACAATAAAGCGGTGGTTGAAAACCCCAAAAAATCTGCTCAACCGTTGGTTGAATCCCGTGCCGCCGCAAATTATTTATTCCTTTCGGTTTGTTTTGCGTGTTTCTTTAAAATTATTTCTTATTGAAATTTATTTTTAACAGATATATCTGCGTTTATCAGCAAATCAACCAAAGGTTGAATCGCATATCATTGCGAAACTCTCTTTGTTGTTTGCGCAAGAAGCTGTTTTATCGCCGCATTCCGCGCCCGCGGCGCTGCGAATTCACGGAAAAAGAACTTGCGATGCAGCGGAACATTCGTTCCGAAGCAAGGCGCAGACGCGTCTCAGCATCACAGTCTCCGTCCGCATTCGGCTGTTCATCCGTAACAATTGTTGAAAAAACTCCCGCATTCGCAAGCTCGTAAATATGTTCATAGCCCATTCCGAGCCTTCCCGCAACAATAAATACGGGCACGGCGCCGCCGGAATTTGCGGCACAGCGTTTCACAACCTCGCCGACGGCCTTCCCGTTGTCCGCACTTGATGCATCAAGCTGCCCTTCTCCGGTTATGACAAGATCGGTGTCCCCAAGCAATGCATCAAAGCCGACCGCATTGAGCACCGCCGCCGAGCCGTGAGTCAATTCCGCGCCCAAAAGAGCCGACAGCATTGCACCCATGCCTCCCGCCGCGCCCGCACCGCATTCGGCGGACACTTTTCTCCCTGCCGCAGCGTCATACAAGGCCGCAATGTTTTTCATCCCGTCTTCAAGAGTGTTTAATGCTTCGGCGTCCGCGCCTTTTTGCGGCCCGTAGGTGTACGTCGCACCGTTTTTGCCTGTAAGAGGATTATCAACATCACACATAACGGTTATCTTTGCCTCGAAAACATCTCTGCGCAAGCCCGACAAATCAATTTTACGCACCAAGGCAAGCTCTCGGCCGCAGCCCGAAAGCTCATTGCCGTCCGCATCCAGAAACTTAACGCCGAGAGCCGCTGCCGCGCCCATTCCGCCGTCGTTGGTTGCGGAACCGCCTATACCGATCAAAATATTCCTTATCCCCTCGTTCAATGCTGAAGCGATAAGTTCGCCCGTCCCCCTGCTCGTTGCAGCAAGCGGATCCAATGCATTTTCATCCATCAATGCAAGCCCCGATGCCTTTGCCATTTCAATAACCGCTGTGGCGCCCGCAGTTTTTTCACCGAATGAGGTCAGAACACCGTATTCGGCAGCAATTTTCCTGCCGTCCGGCGCAGTCACATTCACCGAACGCATATTCCCGTTAAAGGCACGAATAAGCGTTTCGGCCGTGCCGTCCCCCCCGTCCGCAATCGGAAGCGTTCTCACACTGCATCCCGGAAGGTATTGCCGCGCTGCATTTTTGATAATCGTGCAAACTCTCTGTGCATCCATGCTGCCCTTGAACTTGTCCGGAGCAATAAGCATCCGAATACCTGCGCCGACAGGGTCAATACGCCTTCCGCCGTATTCCTCAAAAGGGTTCACGACAGGCTTTTCTGTTTTTTTGCAGCCGCACTCCGTCAAGTCCTTTTCATTAAAGACAAGGGTTCCGTTTTCGTCAAATCTGCCGTAAAAAGCCAGCTTCTCCGCCCGTCTGAGCGCATTCGTCTGAACGACGGGCCTGTATTCCGCAAGCGCACCCGAAACGAGCGGATTGTCGTTCAGCTTTTCAAACAGACTGCGTGTTTGTTTTATGCCGCCGCCCGCAAATGCAACCGTGAATATGTTTTTATCGTCGCTTTCATCAACCGGAAAATGACCCGCAAACAATTGAAGTCCACGAACGTCCGCCCTTTCAATTGCCGAAAAAACAAGGTTGAACGCATGTTCGCGTTCATCTCCGTTCTCAATCGAATCGAATCTGAATCCGATGCCGAAGCGTGAAATATTCATAGTTCTGTGACCTCAACTTTCTTTTGTATTGTGGGGAACAATGCAAAGCCCCGTCCCGCCGTTTTCAACATCTACCGTGCAGTCGTTGCAGCAGTATGCATCCTCAAGCAGCTTTTCGCTGATAAAATCCTCGCATTCGTTCGAAACGCAGCGTGCAACAGCCCATGCACCGTTTTTTTCAAGTTCGACTTCATCGATTTTGCTTGCAATGTAATTTGCGGCGGAAGCACCGAAACGAACCGTTCTGCCCGTTTTTTTGAGTTTATCGGACAGATCATCCAGCATCAGTTTTGCAATCTCGGGAACAGCGGCTTGAGCCGCAGGCAAAAGCGCGGCAACGCAATCCGCATCGGAAGCGATTTCCGGCGGAAGTATCTGCCTTGCATCCCGTTCGTCGCGGCTGCCTTTCATCGCATTTGCCTCATCCGAAAAGCCCGCCCTGCGCTGTTTAAAGCTGTCGCCTTCACCGCAGGTGACGAATACAATCGCATTGCGGAAGCTTACATTTTTACCTTTTGCATCGGTCAAAACGCCGCACCGCATGATGCTTTGAACGAGCGAACGCACGGCAGCGTTTGCGTATTGAATGTCGTCAAACAGCACCACTGCAAAAGGCTTCCGCCGCACGGCTTCGGTCAGTCTTCCGCCGGAGACAGAACCCGCAGGTGAACCCGTCAACGTGTTAACCGCCGAATAGTCGGAATACTCGCGCATGTCAAACCGCAAAAGTGCATTTTCGCCCGGATACAATGTCTCTGCAAGCACTGCTGCAAGCTTGGTTTTTCCCGAACCTGCCGCTCCGGTTACGGCAATTGCGGCACGCGGACGGTCGGGATCGTTCCGCCATGTGAAAGCGGAACGAAGGGCTTTGCACACGGAAGCAACCGCGGTCTCCTGCCCGATTATGTGCGCATTGATCAACGAATCCAGTTTTGAGAGCCGTGAACGGACGGTGCCGTCAAGACTGCTTACGGGAATCCCCGTCAGTTCGTGAACAGTCTGTGCAACATCGCCGGCAGTGACGATCGGACGACAGCTCTTTTTTAAAGAAGCCGCAGTGAATGCCGAATTCTCCGCTCCCGCATGAAGTGCATCCGATGTTCTCGATCCGCCGAGCTGCTTTTCCTGTTTTCTTAATTCAGCCGCAAGTGTAAAATCCCGCTCATTCAATGCATCCTCAATACGCATTCGGAGGCTGGCCCTTTCCTGCCGCAGTTCCGCTGTATTCTGCGGAGCAAGCCGCCGGCGGGAAGCTGTTTCATCCATTATATCTATCGCCTTATCCGGAAGAAATCGCTCCGGAATGCAGCGAACGGACATATCAACACAGGCTTCCGCTGCCTCGTCCGTAATCGAAACGCCGTGATGCGCCTCGTATTTCGGACGCAAACCGCGAAGGATTGCGATCGCTTCCTCCCGCGTAGGTTCTTTTACAACTATCGGTGAAAAACGCCGTTCCAGCGCGGCATCTTTTTCGATATAGAGCCTGTATTCATCAAACGTTGTTGCGCCGATCAGCTTCAACCCGCCGCGAGCAAGCGCGGGTTTCAGGATATTGGCAGCATCGAGACTGCCCTCGCCCGCACCTGCGCCGATTATCGTATGTATTTCGTCAATAAAAAGAATTGTTTCGGGAGTTGTTTCGTCAAGAAGTGCTTTCAGTCTCTCCTCAAATTCGCCCCTGTATTTCGTTCCCGCAACGAGTGCGCCCAAGTCAAGCCGCAGCACCCGCGACGAACGCAGCTCGACAGGAACATCACCCGAAACTATCCTTTGAGCAAATCCCTCAACGACAGCCGATTTTCCGACGCCGGGACTTCCCGTAAGCACAGGGTTATTCTTGCTCCGCCTAAGCAGTGTCTGAATCAACCTGTTCAGCTGCGCTTCACAGCCTGTCAACGGATCAAGCTCCCCCCGCGCCGCCCTTGCCGTAAGGTCATCGGTATAGCTTTCCAACATCGGCGAACTCTGTCCGCCCCGAGGCTTATTTTTCCCGCGGGATACGTTTTCATCATGCGGCTGTCTTTCGGCCGAATCACTTTTTAAAGAATCATTCGCATTGCCTTTTGTTTTTTCGGCTGCGCTTTCATCACGGAGCAGCTCCGACTTTCGGCTTTCGCGCCCGTTCGAACCGAGTTCCCGCGATTCATCGTTCAAAAGCTTTTTCAGCATCTGCCTGTCCAGCCCGATGGAATCGAGAATGCGTGATGCAAAGCAGTCCGTCTCGCGCAAAACGGCAAGAAGGATATGTTTCGTGCAGATTGTGCGGCTTGCATATGCTTTTGCTTCATACAGCGCAAGCTCCAATACGCGTTTTGCAGGCGGTGCGAACCCCCTGCTGTCCGTGAAAATATGTCTTCCGCCGCCGACAAGAGTGTCCGCATACGGAAACACCATGCTTTCATCCGCACCGCATTTGCGAAGGCACTCCCCCGCCGTGCCCGGCGCACGGAGCAGACCTATCAAAATGTGCTCCGTGCCGATGAAGCCGTGATGCAGCTCCTCCGCCGCAGCCTGTGCCGCATCAAGAGCTGCGGATGCATTTTCGCTGTAACCTTCCCAATTCATTTTTTCACCGTTAATTCGTATGGCCGTTAATTCGTATGGATTCAAATCCGATTAATCTCTCAATCAAATCGAGCGATTGAGCGGACACTTCGAATACCGCCCTGCAAAACATGCTTTTCTGTTTTTTAAACAACGACCGTCTTGCCGTTTTCGCGTATTTTGTCATGCTTCCGTTTTCGTTTCATCGGACGACGCATATAGACGTTCAGAACAATACCCACACCTATCATGTTTGTGAGCATATTCGACCCGCCGTAGCTTATAAACGGCAGCGGGATTCCCGTAACGGGCATTATTCCCATCGTCATGCCGATATTTTCGAAAATATGTGCCGCAAGCATTGCGCTGACACCCGTAACAAGGCAGGTGCCGAAATTATCCCGCGCTTTTATTGCAATATACATCCAGCGGAAAAGCAGTGCAAAGAAAACAATAATCAGTATCGTACTGCCGATGAATCCGACCGCCTCCGTTATGCCGCTGAATATGAAATCCGTGTGCCTTGCCGGAACATAGCGAAGCTGTGCCAGCGTCTGCTCACCGAAAAAGCCCTTGCCCGTGAGCCGTCCGGAACCTATTGCCATCTGCGACTGTCCGACATGGTACTTTGCATCGTCGCTTGCGGCGGACGGATTCAGAAAAACATCGATTCTGTCGCGCTGCTTCGGGGTCAAAACAAAAAAGTACATCAGCGGAAGCCCCACCCCGGCTCCGACAGCGGCAAAGATTATATAAATCCACTTTATCTGCGCAACGAAGAATGTCACAACCATGATAACAAGCAATACAATCGCCGTTCCGTAATCAGGTTGGAGAACTATCAGCATGAACGGAACGAATGTTATGCCGAGAGCAATCATAACATCCTTGAATTTCAGCAATCGCCCGTCCCTGTCCATTGCGGCAGAGACGTATTTTGAAAGCATCACGATCAATGCGATCTTGCTCAGCTCGCCCGGCTGTATTGCCCTTTCAAGCGTGTCGAAAACAAACCAGCCCTGCGCACCGCCGCGCACCTTGCCGAAAATGAAAAGCAGCATCAGCAAGCCTATTATGCCGATGTATGCCCACATTGCAAAAGTTTTGAATATGCTGTAATCAAAAACAAGAAATATTATCATTGCAGCAAGTCCTACAAGGAAGTTTGTTATATGCTTCTGCAGGTATTCCATGTTGAGCTTGTCCATATAATCCGCAATGCCGTGTTCCGTGCCGTCAAAAGGCTTTGCCTGAACAGAGGCAAGCGCGATCGTGCCGAACACAACGAGCGCAAGCACGATTCCGACCGTTACCCAGTCTATTCTTTTAAGGTATTTCTTATCAAAAAGGCTCATTCAAAAGCCGCGCCGCGCCCGCAAGTGGCTTCGGCAATCCTTTCGTGTTTATGTGTTTACAAGATCTGCGGTGCGATACGGGGAGCTGTTTCCCCGTGCCGCACTTTTTTGTCCACCGCATCAAACGATGAGTTTTTTCTTTGCCTTTTCGGCATTTTTCAATTCGTCGAGTTTGGCTTCGTATCCGGGTTTTCCGAGCAGGGCATAAGTTGCATTCTTTCCCTCCTCGACTCCGGGCTGATCGAATGCATCGATGCCCAGCAGCTCCCCTGCGAATGCCGTCTGCATTTCAAACAGCATTATAAGCTGCCCGAGAGTGAATTCGTTGACTTCGGGCATGATGATGTTTTTGTTCATATGTCCGCTGACGGTTACGGCGTGTTCGGTTGCACGGAATTCGGCGGAAATCAGCTCACCCAAGCTGTGTCCGGATAGAAACGCAATCCCCGGAATGTCGTCAAAAACATGCGGAACAGCAACATCACTGCGGTATTTTTCAACAGAGATGAAAGTTATTGTTTTGTCAAAAGGTCCGTCGGTGTAAAGCTGAACCTGCGAATGCTGATCCGTAACGCCGAGAGATTTTACCGGAGTCTGTCCGAATCGCAAAACCTTTCCGTCCTTCACGAGCTTTTTGCCCAGCGATTCCGCCCAAAGCTGCGCATACCAATCCGCCATGAATTTCAGCGAATCCGCATAGGGCATCAGCACGCCGATGTTTGCGCCGTGCTTTTCCGCCGCAATGATTTCAAGCAGGGCAAGCATCAATCCGGGGTTCCTTTTCACATCGGCGTTTGAGCAAAGCTCATCCATGTATCCCGCGCCCGCAAGCAGCGCGCGAACATCCGCTCCGCCGACGGCAGCCGCAACAAGCCCGACAGGACAGAGTTCGGAAAATCTTCCCCCGACTCCGTCCGGAATAATAAAAGTGCGCAGGTTGTATTTTTTTGAAATGCCTATCAGGTTGCCCTTTTGTTTGTCGGTTGTTGCAATCAAGTGATCACGCAGCCCTTCTTCGCCGTAACGGTCAATAAGCATTCGCGTTATAATGAGCAGCTGCGCCATGGTTTCGCTTGTGCTGCCCGATTTTGTGATAACGTTGAACACGGTTCGGTCAGTATCAATCACATCGAGCAATGCAGCCATGCGCTCGGGATCAACATTGTCTTCCACAAAAAGGCGCGGAGATTTTCGTTTTTCGGAAGGAAGATCGTTATGATAGAGATGATTCAGCGCACGATGCACCGCAATCGGACCCAGTGCGCTTCCGCCGATGCCCAGAATCACGAAATTATCCGCTTTTGACCTGACGAATTCCGCTGCCTCTTCAACGGCGGGAAGGATTTCAAGCTGAGTTTCGGGCAGAAGCCGCCAGCGCATTTCACCGCGCTTTTTTTCAACACCCGCAAATGCACCCTCTGCACGCGGCATCATTTCCGATATTTCCTCCGCCGTGATGCCGTGTTTGCCGACAGCCTCGGCGAGCATATTGCCGCAATCGATGCGAACACGCATTTTTTCACAGTATTCTTTTGAAAACACGCTCATTTATTTTTCCGTTCCTTTCTGTCCCGCAGAGGGATTTGTTCGACCGAATTCCGCCGCCGCAAAGTCGTGTTCAATTCACTGACAGCGGTATATTCAGCCAATCATATTATACCACATGTTCACGCCGTTTGCTCATGTTTTTTTCGGAACGAAATTGCGGAAATCCGTGCATATCCGAATGCTGCCTGCCGTCCGCTCCGTTTGAAACATATTATATCCGTCAAATCAAATAAAATAAAAATATTCTTTGATAACGTTCACAAGCACATCGGCTTCCGCAGGGGAATAGCGCGGCGAAACGGCAAGCGAAGCAAAATCATATTCGGCCGATGCCGAAAACTCGGTATAGTCATCAAAAACTTTGAAGTCCACTCTCGGTTCAATGCCGTTTTTTGCTTCAAAAAGTTTCGAAACAAAGCTTGAAAGCCGAATGAATTCATATTCTCCGCAGCCGCGCTGATTTTCCTGTTCACAACGGAATGCAAATTGCGGAATGTCCGGACGAGACTTCGGATTTCGAACATTTTCAAGGCGTGAAATCCACCGAAATGCAAGTGCAAACAAAAGATAATTTGCTTCGTCGAGCTGCTTCATTTCATAGTAGCGTTTGATGTCCGCTCTTTCCGCAGGGCTGAGGGGCAGCACGGAATTCAGCACAAAGCCGGGTCCGGGTCTGCCTATGCCGAGGTCGCTGTGTGCATCGATATGCGTAACCTCAAACGGCACGGAAAGCTGCCCGGCCGCAATCAATTCCTGCCAGAATTGCAGCGCGCCGTCATGCGTTTCAAAAACCCTTCCCGGAATTTTTCTTTTCGTATCCAATCCGCAGTTTTTTTCCAAAAACTCCCTTACTTTCTCCGCCTGCCACGGTTCATGTCCGGCAGCATCGGGCCGCGCGCCGGCCGGTGCCGGTTCGCAGCAGTCCGCAAGGAAAAAATCAAGATCAATGTCAAGCACTCTCATTCGTTTATCTCCCGGTTTCGTTATTGCTCAAAGCTGTATGTTTTTGCGCATTCGGCCTCGGCACCGTGCTGAATTCAATGCGCAAACCCCGCCGTTAACGCATACAGGCAGGGTTTACGCATAATTATTTACTCAGTTGACTGCTGTGTCGTTCGCCTCAGCTTCCTTCATTTGCCTTTGTTTGCCCCTATTTTCCTTTCACAACGGCCTCGGCAAACGAGTTGTCAACGAGTTCGCCGAACTCAACTCTCGCCTTCAATTCACCGTTGATGTCAATAATATCCTGCAAACGTGTGAATGCCTCCTCCGTCATGATCGGGTCAGCCATCCATGAATCCGTCTTTCGATAACTGTTTGCAACGATTTTCAGCGTTTCAACATCCGCATCGGGGAAAAATTCCAGCATCGCTTCCGCCGCTTCGGCATCGGTCGCATCTTTAAGCCAAAGCTGAGCCTTATAAACAGCGCGAATGAAGGATTCAACGAGTTTCGGTTCCTTTTTGATTGTATCCGGCATGGTCATGAAAGTTGTGTACGGCACCTCGCCCGATTCAAGTCCGACATTTGCAACGATGTGCCCGCTTCCGCTGCGTTCAAAAAGCGTTGCTGTCGGTTCAAAAAGCGTAACATAGTCGCCCGTGCCGCCTTCGAATGCTCCGCCCATCAGGTTGAACTGAATGTTGTTGATAACCTCAACATCCTCCCCGGGCTTCAATCCGTTTTTCAGCAGAACATAGATAAAAGTCATATACGGCATTCCGCCCGCACGCCCCGCAATTACGGATTTTCCGCGCAAATCCTCCCACGAGAAATCATCCGTTTTTTCCCTTGAAAGAAGGAACGAACCGTCGCGCTTTGTGAGCTGCCCGATAATCATCGGGTGGTTTACGCTGCCCTCGTTCACAACATAAACACCCGTTTCCGGCCCCATCAATGCAAAATCCGCATCGCCCGATATAAGCGCGGTCATGCTTTTGTCGCTTCCCCCGCCGGTCACAATTTCAAGATCAATGCCCTCCTCCGCAAAATAACCGCGGCTGACCGCGATATAAAGCGGCGCATAGAACACGGAGCGAGTGACCTCGTTCAGCGTGATATGCCGCAGTTCGCCCGAACCGCCGCATGCCGCCGCAATCGGAACAAGCAGCAAAAGAACAAGAAAAAGAGCAAGAAATTTCTTCATTTCAATACCTCCAAAGAAAAGCCTTGCTCCATTGATATGCCGCAAACGGGTATGCGGTGCCTTTCGGCGATTATTTTTTCTTTCTGTTTCTTATAAAGGTATTTATCCCGTAATGGAAGAAAGAGATCAACGCTGCCGCTATGGCTGCAAAATATGCATAAAGATAAAACGGACATATGCCGAATTCAAGCTGCAGAAATGTGAGCGTTATTGCGCCGACAAACAGCCCCGTTGCAATCTTTCCGAACCAATCGGCATAAACAACAACATGTTTTGAATAAAGGATTCCGCCGACAATTATCATTATCGCATCCTTAGCAAGGATTATCAGCATTATATAAAGCGGAATGACCCCTTTGAACCAGAAACATGCGAGAACGGCAATCAGCATCAGCTTGTCCGCCAGTGGATCGAGAACTTTGCCGACGTTTGTGATCCAATTGTTGCGCCGCGCAAGCCAACCGTCCAGAATATCCGTTCCGAACGCGAAAATATAAACAAAAAAGCTCAAAAGATAACGTTCGTTTTTAAACAGCGCGATAAAAACCCCGATTAAAATCAACCGAAAAACCGAGAGCATGTTCGGAATCTGTTTTTTAAATTTCATATTCGTATCACCTTTCTGCCGCCCTGCCGCTGACTGAGCCGCCTGTTCTGTCGGCAGGCTGAATTAAAGAACCGCCGCTTCGGCTGTCGGCCTGATTGAACCCGAACCGAACGATACAGGTTCGGCATTCCAACCGTATGCAAACAGTATAGCACATGTTTCAAATCAACTCAATAGCAATATCCCGTCATTGCGGCGGCAAAAGACAGGCTGTTTTCGGCTTCGAATACGCTTTTTTATCCGGCGCGCGCTGATTCGACCTTTTTTTCGAAAAAAAATGCGTTTAACCGGTTGCAATAAACGCCGAAATGGGGTACAATGCATGGGGTACAATTAAATTAAGCCCAAAGGAGATATTACCATGAACGAAGAGAGAGATTTTGTAGTATTCACCGATGACGACGGCAACGATTTCGAGCTTGACGTTATCGACTATTTCGATTATAACGACAAAGAGTACGCTGTCCTCGTCGACACCAACGATGAATGTGGCTGCGAAGACGAGGAGTGCGACTGCGAAACCAACGTCTACATCATGCAGGTTGTTGTTAATGAAGCAGAGGACACCGAAGAATTCGTCTCCCCCGCCGAAGAGGATATGGACGCACTGATCCAGATCGTTCAGTCAAGGCTTGAAGAAGGCGACTGCTGCTGTGATGACGACTGCTGCTGTGACGAGTGCACCGATGACTGCACCTGCGATGACAGCTGCGCGGGCGACAACGCTTCCGCAAAATGCGGCACCTGCTGCAAAACCGAGGAATAAAATCCCCGCAGCGCAAATCAACAAACGCAAACAAAAGGCCTCCGTCGAACATCATAGTATTCGGCGGAGGTTTTGATTTTGCTGTTAACACGAAAAGCAAACATCGACTTTCACACTTGAACGATCTATCACCGAATGAGGAGGAATTTTAATTGTGAATATTGAACTTGTTCGGCTCACGCCGCAATACCGCGAACAATTGATTGAAATGCTGACCGAATGGAAAGCGGATATTGAAAACAACCGCACAAATCCTTCCCCCTATGCAATATTCCGCAATGATTTTCACGATTTTGATTATTATCTTCAAAACCTTGAAACAAAGGAAGGGAATGCGGACGGATACGTTCCGGACACAACGCTGTTTTGCCTTGACAAAGACCGAAATATCTTTGTCGGCGCTGTCAATATTCGACATTATCTGAATGAAACGCTGCTGAAAACAGGCGGCCATATCGGCGACGGTATCCGCCCGAGTGAGCGCCGCAAAGGTTATGCAACGGCAATGATCTCACTTGCGCTGCAGGAATGCAGAAAGCTCGGCATAAGCAGGGTTTTGATGTGTTGCGACAGGAACAATATCGGCTCGGCAAAATCCATCATCCGCAACGGCGGCGTGCTTGAAAACGAAGTTGTCGAGGATGGGGTTCCCGTGCAAAGGTATTGGATTCGGGTTTGATGTTTTGAAGCACTCGGTTGGTTGAGCTAAAAAAGCAGCTGTGCAGTTCAGCGTCAAATTCTGAAAATCAAGCTGTGTGATTTCAAATAGTAGTTTTGTATACTAAGCTTATACATAAAAGCGTACAGTTATCTCCGGAATCGAGCGTTTTTGCGGTTGCATTATTTGTAAGAATGATGTATAATACCAAATATCAAGCGAAAAGAGGTGATCCTGTTGGCGAATAATAATAATAATAATAATAATAATAATACCGACACCTGTGTTCTGACTCTGCCGCTTAGGGTTGAAAAATGGCAGGAGGATTGCCTCTTGAAGCGCTTTGAAGCGGCGCGCAGGATTTATAATTCTTTGCTTAATTTTGAGCTGAAAAAGCTTCGTCAGCTCGAGCGCACTGTTGAATATCGGCAAATTCAATCCGTAATCAGCAGCGCTTACCGCAGCAACACAAAGGATTCGCTCGAATGCAAGGATGCTTTTAAACGCAGAAAGAAGCTTACTGATGAAAACGGCATTAGCGAATATGGTTTCAAAAGCGATGTCAAATTCTTTTATAAACATTTTGACGGTCTTATCGGGTCAAATGTTGCCGTTCACTGCATTGCGGTTCAGCTTTGGGTTGCATTCGATAAATACCTGAGCGGGAGCGGAAAGGAGATTCATTTCAAACGCCTTGGGGATATTTCTTCACTTAAAGGATACTCTGTAAAAGGCAAGAGCGGCGGATGCGAAATAATTTTTCGCGGACAATATGTTGAATGGACAAGGAAAAAGAAAAAGCTTTTGCTTCCGCTGAAAATTGACCCCGATAACGAATACGAGCGTGAAATGCTTTCAAGGCGGGTTAAATATGTCCGTATCATCAAAAAACCCGGAAAAAATCGTCTGCGATGGTATGCTCAGTTAACGCTTGAAGGAAAACCTGCGCTTAAGTATTCTGCGGGAACAGGAAAGCCGATCCACTCTGTCGGCAAGGGGAATGTCGGAATTGATATCGGTCCCCAGACCGTTGCATACGCTTCCGATAAAGAAGTTGCTCTGCTTGAACTTGCTGACCGAGTCACCAATATCGAGCATCAAAAAAAGAAGCTTCAGCGCAAGCTGGATCGCAGCCGCCGCGCAACGAATCCGGACAACTACAAACCGGACGGCACAATAAAACGCGGAGTGAAACTGACCCGCAACAAGTCCAAACGGTATCTGAAATTGCAGTCAAAGCTTGCTTATATTCAGCATCGGCAGGCAGAAATCAGAAAGCTTCAGCACACTTGCCTTGCAAACCATATGTTGACGCTCGGTGATCGGTTTTTTGTTGAAAAAATGAACTGGCCCGGTTTGGCGCACCGCGCAAAGGAAACTTCAATTTCAGAAAAAACCGGAAGATACAAGCGGAAAAAGCGTTTCGGCAAGTCTCTTGCAAACAAAGCGCCTGCTATGTTCATCAGTATACTCAAACGAAAATGTGAAACTCTTGGGCTGCCCGGAGTCGTTGAAGTCGATACGTACAGCCTTAAGGCAAGCCAATATAATCACCTTAGTGATACTTATGAAAAGAAGAGTCTTTCCGAACGGTGGAATTACATGCCGATTTCAGATGGCTCCGACAGCAGCAAAACAAAGCGGATTCAGCGCGATTTGTACTCTGCTTTCCTGCTCCAACACACGATACCGCAGCCTTGTTCTTTTGATAAAGAAGCACTGCGGATAGACTATCCGAATTTTGTCACCATGCATGATGCCGAGATTCATCGCTTGGAATCCCTTCCGAAAACGGTCACAAGCATGGGTGTTCGGCGAAGTCATAGCTAACACTAATTCCGGTGCGGTTCGCACCAAAAAATCGGTCGATTGCCCGTCCGAAGCTGTCGTTAATGGCAACATAGGTTGCTTTGGCAGCAAAAGAGAAAGGGAAAATAGTCAGCGCAAGCCCTGATTCGCCCACGCTTGAAAAGCTATCTACCTTCTCGCAGCAAATTCGCAGTGCGCTGCATTGCTTTTCCGCAGTCGCAACCCGCACGAATGCGCTGTGGCAAAGGGTTGCTCGTGACATGGCTGTCATGCGGCTGGTCGTCGCAACCCGCACGAATGCGCTGTGGCAAAGCTCCGTCAGGTTGCCGTAAATTGTTTGCACACTGGTCGCAACCCGCGCGAATGCGCTGAGGCAAAGGGCAAGCGCAAATAATGAATATGAGGCGTGCAAGTCGCAACCCGCGCGAATGCGCTGAGGCAAAGGATACTCTCTTGACGGCGCAGGTTGAACGTGCTAGTCGCAACCCGCGCGAATGCGCTGTGGCAAAGACGAAGAGAGCAAAAGCGGCGGCGGCACTTGCCGAGTCGCAACCCGCGCGAATGCGCTGTGGCAAAGCGGCATGGCGGAAGCCGGGAGTTTGTCGGAAGATGGTCGCAACCCGCGCGAATGCGCTGTGGCAAAGTATTGGCGTTAATGTAACCTGCGGCAAAAGCATCGTCGCAACCCGCACGAATGCGCTGTGGCAAAGGCCGACAGCGGTATGGTACGCGCCCTGCGCATGGTCGCAACCCGCGCGAATGCGCTGTGGCAAAGTCGCGCCATTGTTGTGCCCGAACCGAAAACTCCGAGAACATGAATTACGTTCTTCTTTTTTAGTTTCTCCGCCAGTAATACTTGTTGTGACTTTCTATATGACAGCACAGCTTTTGAAACGTTTCAACCGTGTACAGCAAAAACCGCCGCATCAAAACTGTCCGATGCGGCGGTGTATTCTTTTAATAAGTGAACCCGTGTCAACAGAGCCCGCAGGAATCGTTGGGTTATTCCCACTCGCCCTCTGCAAAATCATCTTAAACAAGTTTGATTGGGTGATTTGGCAGGGGCTATCTACATTATTTGAATTATCGGATGCATATCGGCTATCCGATTTTTTGTTGCCATTGTGTTGCCATGAAACAGCAGCATGGTAGTGAATTATTCAATCGTGAAAGTCATCATACGCTTTGCAATTCGATTATGGGATTGCTTGAAATTATCCTTGAATTCACTGACAAGTTGAACATTATCTCTAATCCAATAGTCCATCAGTCTAAGCGACTCAAAATATTGTACATGCGCCATAAACCATTTCTTATATCGTTCACGCTCAGTCTCTTGTCGATAATCAGCAGATGTGGGACCATGTTCGCGAAAATAGTCCCATGTAAATCCGACTCGCTGCGCTCCGCCTGACCAGAATTCATGTTCACTGTCTAAAGATAAAAGATAGTTATATATCACTTCTTCCGGGCGCTTACCGCCAGGAAGCAAGAGAATATTTCCCAGGTTTTTTCTCATTTGGCTTGGAATCTTGTTCAGCTGACTTTCTGTGACATCACCATCGAATACCAAAAGCACATTTCCAAAATATTGAATGTCTGCTTTATAAAGATTAATTAGTTCAGAACACCCAATTGTAACATCTAATACATCGACATACGGAAGATACTCGTTTACGATATGAGACAAGAACCACCTAGCTTCCGCATCTTCAGAGTAGAGCTTTATTTTATTGCTATTTTGCACAATTGAATTAACCATTAAATCACTCTCAATCTCAGTGAACGGAGTGTTGCGCTTTATCTCTAGCCGACGGTTTGCATTGGTTAGATAATAAAGTTCAACATTGTTATTCACCTTATCATCGTGATTATTATATGCCGTTTTTGCACAAATATCCCTTAGAAAACTCAGGCTATGGGTCGTCACCACTATTTGGAATCCGTTATCTCTCGCCTCTTGAAGGAACAAGGTAATCAGCTTGCTTTGAGCCGCCGGGTGGAGCGTGGCATCAATTTCATCAATTAGCAACATTCCACCATGCCACTGTTCTCCCTGATCTTCTCGCAGTTTTTTGAAAGATAAAATAGCCAATAATATTTGCCCCAAGTTATCCTGTCCAGAAGAATTTGTAAGATAGTCATATTGCTCGGTATTAACACCTATTCCGCTTTTCTTATCTGTTTCTCCAATGGAATAATTTGTTACTTGCGTCAAGTCCTCCTGCATAGAAAGGATAGAAGTATAGTGTCCAATAAACCATTGCTTATGAGCCTCACTCTTAAACGCAATACTCCTAGTTGAAATACTGCTATCTTTAGATTCACCCAGCGGGAAGAGACGAGATAGTCCTAAATAGAGAACAGGATAGTCGAATTTTGCTTCGGTCTTCTTCCCATCTTCGAGCTTTTTAAAGGGAATAACGCGAAAGCGATTAAACTTCTGGGGTTCAGCATCACGATGTTCTGTCGCAGATGCAGTGCCTTGCTCGCCAGCCAACACTTGATTTTTTCGTCGAGAAGAGTCCTTGGTTTGCCAAGCAGTACGGAAACTACGATAGTCAGTTTCCGTGCCATTCTCATCACAAAGCTTTATTGTGAAGCGGTCAGCACCAATCTCATCAAATTGTCTGCTACCTTTAAAGAGTTCGCTAAACTCAGCCCTAAAAGGTCTTTCAGAATATGTAACGCCGTCTTTTTTCTTTTGCTCTCCAGAATTAGCCAGCATGCCAAGTATTGTTGACTTTCCAGTCGAATTGCGGCCACTTAGAACCGTCAAGTATTTGCCTAAAAGTAATGTTTGATTATGAAAAAGCCTAAAATCGTTGATTGATATTTCTTTATACATGATGACTCTCCCCGATTACACAATAGTTAGTTCAAAATCTCCCATACTATCAAGTATGGCATCCTGTGTTGGGACAAGGTCCGTTGAACTGAACACTATTAATTCTGCGCCTTTTCCTTTATTTGCAGCACTATAGTTTAGAGTATACGATCGCTGCGGATATTCAGCGTAAATCTCTCGAAGTTGTGGTACATCGTCATAGGTAATGACCCAATCGCAGACAATATTTCGCATGATGTGTTGAGCTATGTCTGCATGGTCTGCGGGATTCAAAGCATTTTTATATAAGCGTTGACCGTTTATAAAATAAGGCGGGTCGAAATAAACAAAGGATTGGTCATTATACTGAGGTATTATCCTTTGGATAAAGCTACGTACTTCCTTGTTGTAAACGTCAATTTGGTTCCTATGTGCAATTATATCTTGAATTTTGGCAGTCAACACCGCTCTGTTAAATCGTGCGGAAATATCATAACTACCTGTCTGTGCATATCCGCCGATAGGCCCGGCATTCAAGATCCCGGACCTATTTGTTCTATTTAAATAGAATGCTGCAAACCCAAGTTCTAATGAATATCGCTTGTTTTGGGTGGTATAAATTTCTTTTTGGCGTCGCCACTCATCCATGGAAAGCGGCGTAGTATCCAATAATTCCAGAAACCCCCATGGATCATCTTTTAATGCACGCCAGAACGAATAAATTGCTTTATCATAGTCATTGATAACAATGTGATTGACATATCCCTCTAGAAGCAAATTTAGAGCAACACCACTTCCTCCCGCAAAAGGTTCAATGTAAGTGGTGTGAGTATTATTTGAAGTCTGCATAATGGTACGAATTAGCGGCGCAATTTTACTTTTTCCGCCAGGATAACGCAAAGGGGAGTAGTTCACGCTAAATTCACCTCCTCGTGAGATAAAAATTGTACTTTATAGAAAACTTTTACACGGACAAGTCCAGCGGCAGATCAGAAATATCTTTCAGCCTCTTGCCCTGCACCAAAGTTTCCAGTGTTTCCACTGCATCCTCGGAGCCGACTTCTTTGACCGCACGAATCAACTCATAGAGTGCAAAGTGATATACGCAGTCAATATCACCGGTACCGAGCGCAAGAGATGCCAAACGATTTGGCATAGGCTCAGCTGTCACAACAACGATGTGCGGCAAATGTCCCTTTCGGTTACGGATCAGGTTCAATGCCTCTGTGCGGCTGTTCTGTGCGCGGTCGCTGCGCATCGTGTACTTTGCAGAAACACTCGCATGAAGAACGGGCTTGCCGCCGTTAGACTTCCGAATATCAGCCATCTTGCAGATTTCGTCATCAACAATGGGCTGAGCGGCATTGATCTCGCTGTCCTCATAGAGATCGCGGTAAACAACAACGTCAGGTGCAACGAGGTAATCATTCCCGAGTGCAGCAGCCAACTGTGCGTTCTGTGTCGTAAGCGCATTTAAGTAAGCAAGATGCTCGTACTGCGCAAAATCGCTTGTTTTTAGTTTGTTGTTATTGCCGAGCTGAAGAATTGTCCAGTTTCCGGGACGGAGGTTCTGCAAATAGGGAAAGGTTTCACGCAGGAACTCCATCGTCAGCGTTTCAAATTGCTTTCCAAGAGTCTGCCCGGAAATTTTGTCAACCGTGGAGACAGCATGATGCTGTTCCTCTACAAGAATGTCAACGATCCTCCGCGCAATCGCCTTTGAGCCGCGGCTGCTGGTGTCTGCATTGGATGCGACGCCTGCCGTGGTCAGCGTCAGTGTGTTGGTTTCAAACAACTGCTTGTGAAAGTGGAATCTCGCGTTTGCTATCAATGCATCCATGCTCCAAACACTCCTTTATTTTTTCTCCAACTGCCCGGGCAACCGGGGGCGGGAATGCATTTCCAATCATCCTACAGGCTACGGTTTTCCGGTTTCCGAATGTCCATGTATCGGGGAAACCTTGAATCCGTGCCATCATTCGGCTTGTCAACCGGGGCATACCCTCAAATCCGGAAGCCGGTGCTTCGTTTGCAATTCCTCGGCCATCTACGCCAAGCTCTGCCCATGCATTACGGGCGCGTGTGGGACCAAGGTCAGGACCACCATGCTTCTTGGAGCCACCTACAAGAGTTGGGGCAATCCGGTTTGCATTAGATGCCCACTGCTTCGCACCTTCCCATCCATTCTGTGCCATCAAATCACGGAGCGTATCACCAACAGTAGGGGCGCTGTCTGGTTGCTCATCAGGATAGGCAAATGCTCCAATCTGATCCTTCCGAATTCCGATAATAACCACTCGGGGACGTAGCTGTGGAACACCATAGTCAGAGGCGTTCAAGAGCTTGATATGGGTTACATAGCCGAGCTTTTGAATCGATGTGAAAATGTGGTCGCGGTATTCATCAAAGCCCGGATCAAGAAAGCCGCGGACATTTTCAAGCATGACAGCACGCGGTTGAATTTCTTTGATAAGCCGAATGGCCTCAGGGAATAGGTCTCTTTCGTCTTCCTGACCGAGCTGCTTTCCTGCTACGGAGAAAGGCGGGCAAGGAACGCCGCCAGCCAGCAGATCGACACCGTGGTATGGGCGTCCGTCAAAATCGTGAACATCTGCGCAAATGACGTTCCACTCCGGGCGATTCTGCTTTAATACCTTGCAATAATCTTCTTCATACTCGACAAGCGCAACATGGACAAAGCCTGCCATTGCAAGCCCCAAAGCCTGTCCACCAGCGCCAGCGCATATTTCAACACAAGTCAATGGTTGCTGCATTTTCTTTTCACTCCTGCGTAGTTCGATTGAAATCATGACCGTTCTGTATCTCCTTCATCAACGAACTCCATGATGTCTCCTACATCACATTTGAGCGTCAAGCAAATCTTATTCAAGCTTTCCATAGAGACAAATTCGTTTTTCCCCATCTTGGCAAGCACATTGAAGCTGATACCGGATGCGTCTTTCAAATCCGTCCGGTTCATCTTCTTATCAATCAGCAGCTTCCAAAGCTTGTCATAGGAAATAGGCATTGCAATTCTCCGTTCCAAATTTAGACTGATTGTATTATAGCACAAAGCGACAATGTTCGCAAGATAATCTCATAAGAACGTGAGATGTTATCTACAAAGAAAAGGAGGCTGTCGCATTAAGCCCCCTTATTCTTAGATAATCTTAAAATGTTGTCGCTGGGCAATTCTGTAACACAAAAGTCCAACATTTTCAAGGCTTTTCAGCCTTTCGGGTATCATTCCCACTCAAGTCTTGGGCTTTGATTTAGGGTTATAAAATGCACTCTCGATACGCTTTTTGTCCACATAATCCACGTATTTCGGGCTTTACATAGGTTCCTTACGAATTTTGTAGCCGTTTTGTAGCCAGCTATTCTATACGTACTAACCGTTCACAACGACTTATTTTGAATGATTTGCAGCGGGTTTCGGTATGATTCCTGCCAATAATCACCCGGAATTGACCGCCTGATTCACCTCAAAAAACATCTTGGAGGTATGACCATGAGCAAACTTATATCCTGTCAATTCAACATAGACACAGCCTGCGTAGAATTGGTTTTTGATGATGGAAGCCAGCTTTCCATTGACTGCACCGCCGTTGAAAACGAAGTTGCCGATAACCGCTTCCAGCGGTCAGAGCTGGATTATCTGATCTACAATGACCCGCTTGCTTATACAGACTTGGTTCTGAACGGCGATCCCGAAGCATACCTGAAAGCAGTGACGGAATATAAGCCTTTCGATAGCTGACGGAAAGGCTATAGCGCAGCAGCCGACCGCCGTCAATGGTCAAGATGAACGCTTTGCGCCATTGACTGCCGTCGCCTGCCGCGCTTTTTGGGCAGACAAGGCGGG
>ULWT01000653.1_pt1 | contig 22687 bp, 42 predicted proteins | sample 1960611 | NCBI WGS metagenome assembly ULWT01 (sample SAMEA4835819, study PRJEB28245) | human gut metagenome | biome: gut microbiome; material: fecal sample | place: Denmark | collected 2008
TATTACTATAACAATATCATAATGGGAACTGAAGATGTAACATATACAGCCATTTATAGAAACAGAAATTCTTATAATCTAACAGTAGAAAATGGTTCAGGAGATGGAACATATAAAGAAAGACAATCCGTTTCTATTACAGCTGATGAAGCACAAGAGGGTTATAATTTTAGTAGTTGGTCAGGAGATTATTATAGCATAGGAAATAGATATAATTCCAAAACTTCTATTACAATGCCAAGTAGAGATTGCACAGTTACAGCTAATTATCGACAAGACCCAACTTATATTTATCATAATGTCATAGTCAATAATGGTTCAGGAAGTGGAAGTTATTATGAGGGCCAAAAAGTTACATGCCGAGGGGACCAAGCCCCAGACACTTGGGAATTCTCACATTGGGAAGAAGATGGAGAAATCATATCATATGCTAACCCGTATGAATTCATAATGGGTACTAGTGATAGAGAATTGACTGCAATCTACAAAGAGATACCATATTTCAATTTAACCGTTATTAACGGTACAGGTAGTGGTAGATACTTAAGAAACTCTTCACCAACGATTGTAATGAACCCTGCTCCAGAGGGTATGAAGTTTTTACAATGGGAAATTCTGGAAGGAGATGACAATGATGTATACCAACCTTTGGCTTCTACAACATATATCCGAAATCTAATACATGATGTAAAGGTTCAAGCTACATATTATGTTCCAGACCCTGAGATAAAATACACCTTGACTATCACTGGAAAAGATGGAGAAATTACAACTTATAATTATCCAGTTGGTGAACAAATAGAAATCTCAGCAGACAGTCCTGATGAGGGTTATGAATTTTACAAATGGGTTGGAGATACTCAATATGTAATCGATAAGTATGCCGAGAGAACAGTTGTAAATATGCCAGCTAAAAATATTGAACTTCAAATGGAATACCGTAGAGAAGGTTATGTTACGACATATCATGTGGAGTTACATGGAGGAGAGTTATTGGTAGAGAAATCTGAAGATGGAACTGAAAAATGGGACATCGAAGGAGAATTTGAAGAAAGAAGTGTTGTTCCAATTAGAGCTGTGGACATTCCAGTTGGATGGAAATTCAATGGTTGGAAGAATGACGAAGATGGTGGAAAATCTATAAGTACTGTGGCAGATTTAACTTTGGAAGAAACAACCGTTACAGTAGAAGACTTTGACATTGAGTTGACCAGAGATGTAATCGAAAGAGACAAATACTCTATTTCTATCATAAATGGTGAGGTCTCAGGTTCATATCATGAGAGTGACCCGGTTGCAGTATATTTTAATTTGGAAGACACTGAAGTTACTCATTATAGTTTTACAAGATGGAGTGGAGATGATTTAGCTTATATAAAATTATTTGATGGTAGTTCATTTGACATATTTAAAGCTGGAAATGGAGATGACCCTCAGGTTATAAAAATGCCAGCTAGAAATATTACTATAACAGCTAATTATGAAGTAAGCTATAGATTAAAAATAAATGGAGGTACTAACCCAGAGGGTGAGACTGAAAAATTCTATACTTCTGGAACAAAGGTTAAGATTAAGGCCAATGACCCAGAAGAAGGACAACACTTCTCGCATTGGATTGGAAACATCGAGTATCTAGACAATCCATATAACCCTGAGCCAATAGTTACTATACCTGAAGGAAGTGTTGAGATAACGGCAATCTATGCTTCTGAAGCAAATAGAAATGATATAGCTTTAGTTAATCAAAGCTTATATGACCAAAATAAAATTTCTTTGGAGGGGTTAGATTTAAAATTGATTTCTGGTCAAATAAGTGTTGGTTGTCTGATAATAGACAACAAAGGACACATTTATACTGTTAACAGGATAGAAGATAGTATCTTGACTATATATAGATTAACTCAAAAACAAGGGGGTAATGGAAATGGCTAATAATGTTGGAATAACATCTGAAAAATTGCCAAGAGTTGTTGGTGAGACAATGGATTTTGATACAAATCCGGAATTATCATCTATTACTATGATTACTGGGGAAATGGATTTAGGGTGCCTAATCTTTGATGGTGATGGCACAATGGGAGTTTGCTCTGATTTCAGACGAGATGAGGGCAACAATCCCATCTATACTGTACAAACTACAACTCTTAATACTGAGATAGATGTACAAGACATTTTGTCACAAAGTTATTAGTTTACAAACTGTTTACATTTGTCTCAAAATATGATATAATATTATAGTAAAGGGGGGCTTAATAATGGCTCAAGAAATCGACGGAATTTGGAGAACAGTCAGAGGTAGAAGAATATTCATTGCCAATGGTCAATCTCTTTCTGAAGCAATGGCTAAATCCGGAAAATTCAAAAGTCTGAAAGACAAATCCGAAAATTCGCTAATGAGTGAACATATACAAAAATTAGAGAATTTAAAATCCAGTGAAGATGGAACTTTTGATTTAGAAACAGGTAAGACCAAAGAATACCAAGACGGTTATCAAGTCACATTTAGTATGACAGAGATGGCATTTAGTGACGAAGAATATTCTAAACTCATTGACCAATTTAAACAAGCCGACCACGGAACAGTCGATGCTGGAAAATTTGGAGGAGAAGCTGAAATTAGTTTCAACGTAACAGACATCAAGAAAGCTGGAAAATTAGCTTATAAATATAATCAAATTAGTATTTGGGACTGGAAAAATAACAGAGAAATAAAGACCGGAGGCAATGGCAAATGGTCTGGATATAAAAAGGAGGACAAAGAAGATGGCTAAGATTGTTTTAGATGACCAAGATATTTTGGACATTGTACAATTGGCTTCAAGACAAGAGACAGCTGAGGTATCAGGTGAAGACATAGACAATATTGAAGAAGGGATTGTTTCTCGTATGAGTGATGAGGCCTTGAGTTGGTATATTACTCATATCATACCTATAGCTGGAAGAAAATTTACTCAAGAAAAATGGAGTAAATTCAGAAACAAAAACTCTGATTAGTTATTGACCAATTCAATATTTTGGAATATAATAATTATAATAAATCAACCATATCTTTGCACCAGCAACTGTGGTTGATTTTCTTAGTAATAGGGAAAGGAGGTGCCAAAGATGAAGACTTGGAAAAAAGTTGGATTGGTATTACCTCTAGTCATATTCATATTATGTCTATTTTGGGTTATGAATTATCTCAATAAATATGACAAAGAATACTATGATGCAATTTTTGATGAGCAAATAAATCGAGTAAACCACGTAGTAGAAGCAGTAGACTCTCTGAAATCTATTGGACTGAATTATCAAAATAGTTCTAAGACTTATGATGTGCTAGTGTCTCATGAAATTGAGAGAATGAACCTAGAGAAAGGGATTTCTGCTTGTGTTGTTACATTAGATTTTGATTACATAATACCAGAAGACACAAATCCCGATTTGGAAGAATTATTTAAAATCGATAGCCAGGAAAAAAATAAACTCCTAACAGAAATGACAAAATCATCATTGGGAGAGGTTGTAGTTGAGAGTGATGGAGCTTTTATGAAAATATATTGGAGAGAAATGCCTACCATCAATCCCGGGTATTATGTTGTGGTAGGAGTAGATAATAATCAGATTATTAGAAATGTTAATGTTTTGCCTTTAAAGATATTTACCTTTATAATATCAATAATAACTTTAGTTTCAATTTATGATAGTTTATTTTTGAGAATAAAACACGAGAGAGCAGAAAAGTAAAAGGGAGTGTAGAGATGAACAATTTAAACCTGTTTGAAATAACCCTGAACATGTTATTGGCTGCTCTTGGAGGAATCGTTAAAAGATTAGTTGAATTAGAGAACAGCAAGGAAGATGTTCCTACAAAGTTTTTTGTAATATCTGCAGTGATAGGGGTCTTCACAGGAATGTTGGTCTACTTCGCATTAAAAGGACTAAACTGGAATGAATATGTCATTGTAGCCTGTGTCTCTCTCAGTGGATTTATGGGAAACAGTCTTTTGAAGGTTCTCTCTAAGATAGCGGTCTTGAAAATAGAAAAAGAGTCAGGGGTCAAGATAGAAAATGAGGAGAAAGAAAATAGAGAAAATGGAAAGTAGTTGAGATGAGAATTAGAATTTATCACTAATTCTCATTTTATTGTCGAAAAAATAGATTTTTAGAAAATTCTCTTGAAAAGGGAAGGCCATATTTTAATTTTAAGACATTTTTATTTTAAACTAATGTAATTACTAGTCTAAACCAGGAAATTGCCTTAAATTTTATCCTGAAGCCAAACCGGGTAATTTTCCCCATTTTCGGAGTTTTTTCTATAGGGTATACCTCCCATTTCCTAATAAACTGTTTACATTTTACTTAAAATGTGATATAATTATTATAATAATAGAAAAGGAGGTAAAACCACATGGAAAGAATAGATATAGATATATTATTAAACAAATCTGCATGCAAAGTTATTGACCAAAAATGGAAAGAAATAAATGCTGAACAAGAAGCTGGATTAAATGGTCCAGACATTAGACCAGAATATGTCAGAAATCTAAAACATCAAAACCGATTACTTAAGACTCTTCTAACTTTAATTGGAATATTAGGTTTAATCACTTTGATTTTTCCAGAAATTTGGAATATAATTATAGCATTTGCAATTGTCATCGCTATAGTTGGATTTATTCCTTTTACAATTTGGTTACTCCTATTTTCAAAACATCCAACTGGGTTTGGAATTTATTATGACCAAAATAAATAGATTTTGGAGAAAGGAGTGAAATCAATGAAACCAATGCAAAGAAAAATCAAGAGACCAACTGGAGATTGTTTTAATTGTGAACATTGTCAATATTATGGAGAGGGAGATAGTTTCTGTGATATTGACTATACTTTTGTATTGGAAGATTGGACACCTACCGAAAAATTCAAATTTTGCAAAGGGAAGGAGTGGAAAAGAAATTGAAAGTAAAAGTAAAATCAGATGGAATACCATTAGAATTGGAAGTGTATAAAGTTCAAATAGCTTTATTCGGAGGACCATCAGCACTAATTTACAATGAAGACAGAACTGAAATCTGGCAAGAGGATGAACCAGAAAAAGTTAAGGTAATTTCAAAATTTGTTAGAAATAAACCAAAAGCTTTTGTAGCTGGTTATCTTAACGACAAAGGACAAATTTGTTTAGAAAAATTATTGGAAGGAGAATGGTTTTAATGACTGTAGATGGAAATAAAAGTAGAAGAAGTCTAAGAGAATATTATATACAATTTAGACCAACAATGGAAGAAAAAGGAGATTTTGAGGAGACGGGTGACGGTTACAAATATAAATCTAATCAAATATTTTATCCGGGAGACATAGTTTATGTAAGAGCCAATTCCTCAAGAAATCCTGAAAATACAAATGAAGCTTTTGCCCAAGGTAACACTCAAGAAGTTTTAAGAGAAGCTGTAATTGTAATGGGAAGGTTATGGTTACCCGGAAAAATTTCAAATAAAAATCCAGAGTCAGGTAAAAGAATTTTGGGACTAGTCAAAAGAAATGGTTATATTTTCAAAAATAAAACAGCATTAAATCATCCTGAGGTCAGAAAGAATTATTGGAAAATAGTTCCACCTTATGTTCATCGTTTAGAGAATATTAAGAAAAGGTTAGAGAAATATGGCAGAATTTAAAAAACCTAAAACTTGTGGATTTCAGGATTGTCCTGACACACATTCTCTTATAAGGGGTTCTCTCTGTGAGATATATTATCCCTATGGTGGACTTAAATGTAGAAAACATTTTAAAATCTGGTTAGAAAATGACCCGGAAGTCAAAAGATTAGATGATGAGTATAGAAAGGAAAAAGACCATGAATGAAGAATGGAAAGATATTGAGGGGTATGAAAATAAATACCAAGTTAGTGATTTTGGAAATGTTAGAAGTTTGAACTTTAACAATACTGGTAAGATTAAGCTTTTAACTCAAAAACTAAACAGATATGGTTATTATGAAGTATGTTTATCCAAAAATAACAAACGTAAATTTCATTTGGTTTCGACTTTAGTAGGTAGAGCATTCGTTTCTAACCCTCAAAATAAACCTAAAATTATGCATATCGATGGTGATACCAAAAACAATAAGTCGACTAATTTAAGATGGTGCTATGAATTTGAGATTAAGTTCAATATGTATAAACAAGGTAAAAGAAAAATTGGTCATCCAAGTAATAATACTGTTTCATATAATAACAAAAGATATAAATCATATGCTGACATGGCCAGAGATAATAAGGTCGGTAATCCTAGAGAACTATATAAAAGATTACAAAGAGGTTGGCAATTAGATTTAGCTCTCGAAGTTAAAGTTGACCCGAGACATAAAGGTGGTAAACCCTATTATTATGACTATTATGGTAAACTTATGACAGTATATGAAATTAGTGAAATCACAAAAATTCCAGCTGGATTGATTAACAAAAGATTAGGAAGGGGTTGGAACATATATGAAGCCTCAGAATTAGAAGTAGGAAGGAGGAGAATTTAATGAATAAACAATCCATTGAAAGAATAAATCAGTTAGCCCATCTTTTCTCTCGAAAATCATATGGCGAAGTCATATACTATAATGAGGCTGAAGAAATTTTGAAAATCTATCGAGAAGAAAGAAAATTTGGAATATATGTCAAAAGAGCAAAAGATTTAGCTATTGAGCAAAGCAAAGTTTTAAAAGCTATTCCCAGTGTGGGTTGGCAAGTTTTAAAACCTTATCAAGTTTCTGGATATGTTTACAGAAAATATATCAACACAGCAGCAAATAGGTACATTTATAGTGATTTTATATTATCAAATTTGGAAACTTCTAACCTAAGTGAAGAAAGAAAAGAAGAATATTCTGATGTTCGAGATTTATCTTTGGTCTTACAAAGGTTAACCCATAAAACCATCCAAGAAAGTAGATATTACCAAAGAAAAGAATATTATGAAAGTTTGAAAGACGAATAGGAGAGACGGAGACGGAAAGTCCAGAAGAAAAAAAGCAAAAAGAAGAACACAATCAAAAGAAAGTACGAGACGATTGAGAAAAAAGAGAAAGGAGAAATAAATGAAAACAATACCTTATGATTATCAAGAAAAAATTGCTAATGATATTTTAGAGAGTGGTGATTATGCCAAAGCTCTGTTCATGGATATGGGTACAGGTAAAACCATCACTAGTTTATTGGTTTTTGAAAAATTGTGGGAACAAAATAAAGTAGACAGAATTTTAGTTGTTTGTCTTAAAAACAAAATTGGGGATTGGAAAGAAGCTATAGAAGATGAATTTGCATACCCTCCAACATATGAAGTTATAAACTTTGAAAGTATTTGGAGAACTAAACGTGCTGAGTATTATAAGAATTTTATAACACCAAGAACAATGATTATCATTGATGAGAGTCACAAAATGAAATCTCACAAAACTAAAATTACCAAATATCTATTATCTATTTATGATAGAACCAAATATAAACTTATTCTGACAGGAACTCCTCAGAGTGAAGAATATATTGACTATTATCCACAAATGAAATTTATAAATGCTAGAGATTATGATATACCTTATAGAAAATTTGAAGACACATATGTCATAAAAACTTTAGATACTTCTGGAGCACATTTTTATTGGACTATTCAGGGTTACAAATATCCAAGAATATTACAAAAAGGAATAGTTGAAAAATCATACTATCACAAATATACTTCACAATATGACAAACCTGTTGAGATTTTCCAAGATATTGAGCATTCTAAAGAAGCTATTAAGTTCCAAAAAGACAGAGTATGGGTAGACCCAGATAAAGAAAGAGGAGAAGATGTCATTGCCGATACTCAATTTGCACTTAGGATTTACTTAAGACAAAGTTGTTCCGGATTTATTAAAGATTATGACATAAGCTCACCTAAAGAAGAATGGCTCAAAGATTTTTTGGAAATTACTCCATATAGGGTAGTTATATTCGTAAACTTCATAAGAGAAATAGAAAAGATTAAAGAATTATGTCAAAAATTAAAAAGACCAGTTGGAGTTTACTATGGAGCAGTAAAAGATTTAGCTCCATTTAAAGAAAATGAGAATGGAATAGCTATAGTTAACTATCAGTCAGGTGCGGTTGGAATAAATGACCTTTGTATTGCCAATATTGGAGTTTTCTATAGTCCACCAGATGGTAACTATATTTTGTATGCTCAGGCTAAAGCTAGATTAGATAGAATTGGCCAAAAGAAACAACCTGTATTTTATTTTCTACAGACCAAAGGTAGTCTGGAAAGAGCTATTTATGATAATCTTAGAAAAGGTCAAGATTTCGATGATAAAATGTTTGAGGCTTGGTTAAAAAAGCATTAAAAAATATTTATAAAAATTTCTAATAAACTGTTTACATTTTACTAAAATTGTTATATAATAATCACATAATACAAACAGGGGGAGAAAGGACATATTATCTTAAGATAAAGCTGATAATATAAGAATTTCAACATTTCTAAATCTGACTGGTTGTTGATATGTTGGTCGTACCATTATCACCCCTTTTGTATTTATTACAAATAGAAATCATTCTATACTACCTCAAAGAAGGAGAAATGCAATGATAGTTAAATTACCAACTATAAGAAATATAATTAGATATTCATTAAAAATTAGAGTAAGCGATTAGTAGGTATTCGCTTACTCAATTTTGTAGTCAAAAGAAAGGAGTAACAAGATGGAAATATTAAATCCTCCACCGGAAGGAGTTGAATATCAGACAATGAAAGTGTTATTCCACGACGAGGGAACATACTGGCAAGAATGTTATGTTTGGGTAGTAGACCATAAAGTAAAATGTAGACCAACTGGAAGGTCAATTACTTCAATGAAGGGTTGGGAAGAAGATTTAAGAACCAAAGAAAGAAGTCGTAGACCAAAGAAAAAGATTGTTAGATAGAAAGGAGAAATCATGGAAATATTAGAAGTTACAAATAGAACAGAAAAGCAGGCCTTAGATACACTTCTTCAAATTGAGCATACTTCTGGAACTAATGCTAAGATTGACCTGTTAAAATCACAAAAAGACAATACTTCACTTAAGCACATTTTGGAATTCACTCTAAATCCCTACATTAGGACCGGAATAGGTGAAACCAAATTGGAGAAATTGGAACTAGGTGAAATCTCAAAAGAACAAGAATGGAGTTTACCGGGTCTGTTTGATTATTTACAAGACAATAATACAGGGAGAGACGAAGATGTAGCTAAAGTTAAAAAATTCATAACACAACAAGACCCTGAGTATCAGGAAATATTGTCAAAAATCTTTACAAAAACCTTAAATATTGGTATATCGGAAAAAACCGTAAACAAAGTATGGTCAGATTTAATTCCTTCTTTTGGAATTCAACTTGCCCATAGGTTTGAAGATTATCTGGATAAATTAGAGAACAAAGAGGTTTTTATAACTGAGAAATTAGATGGAAATCGTTGTTTTGCAAAAGTTGAAAATCATATATGTACATTTTACACTAGGAGTGGAAGAGTGATAGAAGGTCTGGATGATATAGGCAACGAACTATCTAGATTGACAGAAGGTTGGTACGATGGTGAACTTATATCAAAATCATTCAATGCTACACAAAGTCAAACTCTCAGAAAGGGTAAAAAGAAAAATCTAGTTTTTAACATTTTTGATTTTCTACTTTTGGGAGAGGTTAGAGACCAACACTGTATTCACGGATATGGAGAAAGAAGAATATTTTTAGAAAAGATATTCTATGGTATTGAAAAATTTCAATTCGTAAAATTGGTTCCTCTTATTGCAAGAGGTAAATTCGAACAAGATTGGATAATGCATATTCTAGATGATTACACATCTCAAGGTTCAGAAGGAATAATGTTAAATCTTAACCAACCATATGAGTTCAAGAGAAGTGAAAATCTCATAAAAGTTAAAAAGATGTATACACTGGATTTAAAGGTTTTACATGTACAAGAAGGTTCTGGTCAAAATAGAGGTAAACTTGGAAATATTATAGTAGATTATAAGGGTTATGCAGTAGGAGTAGGCTCTGGTTTTAGTAAAGAACAAAGAGAATATTATTGGCAACACCCTGAAGACATAATTGGAAAAATTGTTGAGATAAAGGCCTTTGAAGAAACAACCAATAAAAATGGAACAAAATCTCTTCGTTTTCCAGTATTTCAGAAAATTAGAAAAGATAAAGATATAGAAAGTTATGATTAGGAGGTAATTAAAATGGCAAAACATATGAAAGATGAAAATATAAAATGCGGTATAGACTTTGGAAATAAAGAAAGTCAAACTGTACCAGATATAAAATTCTACGGAGATTATCATTTTGGTCAAGCCGGTTGGGTATGTCCAAGATGTGGTAGAATTTGGAGTCCATGCACTTTGGAATGTTATGTTTGTAATTCTCAAAAGGAAGTTGTAACTGGAACTTTAACATATGATGAGATTATGAAGAAATTGAGTGAACCATCAGCAAGGAGGTTAAAGAATGACTAGACAAAGATGGAAATTATGTTATGTCGATGATTTTGACCTTTGGAATGAAACATTTTTACAATTATACTTTACACCCTTGTCACTAGAAAAACAATGGGGAGACGATTGGGATAATGCACCATATGAACATAATGCTGGACTACCTTACATGTATGATTACTCACAACCCGAGCAAGGTGTAAAAGATGGAATGGGGATTTATCCAGAAATTAAACTAAAAACTATATTTATAGAAACATCTAGTTGGAAACAGGGTTTATTCACTCCACGAAGTGGATGTAACAATTCTCCATATTCAGTAAAAGACATAAATTCTGGAGCAGTCCCTTGGGTTACAATTCGAGAAGAGGGTAAATCCAATACATATCTTAAGGCTGGAACCGAATATAATTCAGTGATTAAACAATGTCTAGAGGCTGGACTGAAAGTTTATACTCGAAAGGAGAAGAAAAATGGATAGAATAAAAGTGAAAAAGTGTGTTATTTGTGGTAAAAAATTTGAGGGATATGGTAATAACCCCTGGCCCTTATCTAATAAAGGTTATTGCTGTAATGAGTGCAACAACAAAGTTATAGCCCAAAGACTTTTAGATTTTGAAAACAAAAGTAAAGAGGAGGACTGAAGATGTATAAATTAAGTCGAGAAGAATATCGAAGAATTAAAACGATGAGTAAAGAAGTAATGGAAAAATGGTTGAGCACAAGAAATGCCATAATGTATGAGGGCCTAAGAAAAGAATTTGAAAATAACTATAAGGAAGAATTACAATGCTCTATTGACTGTTTCATTACTGCTATAGCATATACCCTACACTTTAGCGAAGAAACTCATTTTGGTCAGAAACGACTTAGTAGTTTTATGGAAGATATGTTAGTAACGGTGGACATGTTCAGAACAGGAGAATATAAACCGGAAGAATATGAAGAAGAATTAAAGAAAGCCGGAATAAAAATAAATAGTTACGACTATAGCAGAATTTATAAAGAAAAACTGAAAGAAATGGAGTCTAAGAAGGATGAAAAAGTATCAGAAAGTTAAGGAATTGGAAGTTTTAGAGTCTTATTATGATTTCCAGAATGGCCACAACCAATATGGTCTCTGGGTAGATTATATGTCTATCTCAGACCTAGCCTATTATCTAAAAACTTCTCGTTATCAAATTCAAAAAACATTTAAGTCACTAAAAGAGAAGGGATTTTTAAAGATAGAGAAAATTCCATCCTATTGGGAGGAATACGACAATGGACTTTATACTACAGGAATTCCGATTTTATATACTAAGGCATATGTGATAACTCCAGAGGGTAGGGAATATATAAACAATCGAAGAAAGGAGAAAGACAATGGAAATACCAGAAATGGAGGAAAATCCTATGATGAAAATACAACAAACTCTAATAGCTCAGATAGTTAAAGAACAAGACGAGTATACCGTAGAGGTAATAATGAAATATGTAAAAGAAAAACAAGAAGCTGGTGAGCTAGTTACTCCCATCATAATTCCAGAGGGAGAACTTAGACATATTATCAATCTTGGCTTAAGCTTATGGGCTCAACAAAAACACATTGGTATATCACAAGAAAATTTATTTGAACAAGAAAATTATATAAATTACTTAAATCATAGATTAGATTTATGTGAAAGGAGGTGTGAAGAACTTGAGAGATTTAAACGAGATATTGAACGACAAGCGAGTGAGGAAAATCTACAAGAACGTCCAGACGGACAAAGTCTTGAAGATTAAATTGGATGTTCATACATTCAAGGGGAAGCAATAAGGCATTGGTATGTTTTACTCGAATAATAGGTTGGGAACATTTATCTGTTTCATTTACTAATAAAATTCCATCATGGGAAGTTATGCAAGAAATGAAAGAGATGTTTTGGAAAGATGATGAAGATGCTTTTCAATATCACCCTATAAAAGAGAACTATATCAACAACAATGAATATACTCTACATATTTGGAGACCACTGGAAACCAATATTCCAGTACCACCTTCAATTTTGGTTGGATATAGGGAAAATCATTTTGACGAAGACCGAGAAGCAGCTATAAAATTACACGAAGATATAGGAATGCCAATACCCGAAAAAGAATTGAGATTGCTAGAGATGACAGCAACTAAAGAAGGAAGAGAAAAATTAGAAAAAGAAATAGCTAATATGAGCCCTATAGAATTAGCTAGATTTGCAGCAAGAATGGGTATTATGTAGAAAGGAGAAAAGAAATATGATGACATTCAAATGTGATTGTGGAAACAAGTTTGATTTTAAAGACTCAGCCCTAGAAGATGAACCAGAAGATATTTTAAATTTTGAATTTTCTGTAGATGAGAAAGATAGAATTCTTATAACTTGTGAAAATTGTGGAAACACTGTTGCCATATGGCCAGAAGGAGAAGAAAAACTATAGAGAAATTGGAGGAAGTAGAAAATGGATAAGATAGATTATTATTTGAATATTGCAGAAGTAGTATCACAAAAAAGTACTTGCCTCCAAAAACATTGGGGTGCGATTATCGTAAAAGATAGTGTGATTGTTTCTACTGGATATAATGGAGCACCCAGAAAGATAGCCAGTTGTCAAGAGAGAGGGACTTGCTTCAGAGTCAACTCTCCTCGTGGGACTGATTACTCATCTTGTCCAGCCGTTCACAGTGAGCAAAATGCCATAATTTTCGGAAACAGAGAGGACATGAAGTGTGCAACTATGTATTTGGTAGGACTACAATCTTATCCAGATGGAGAATGGCAATATGTTAAAAATCCAGCACCTTGTTCTCTTTGTAAAAGAATGATTGTTAATGCTGGAATAAAGAAAGTGATTGTTAGATGTGGAAAAAATTCTTATAAAGAATTAGACCCTAGCTATTGGAATATTGAAGATATTACTGGAGGTTACTAATGGAATTAAGTGAAACTGAAATTTATAAAAAATATTTATACAATATAGAATTAAAGAAAGACTCTGTCATAATCACAGAAGGTTTTATTGGAGATAATGTATCAATAGAGATTATTGACCATAATCTTAAAAAACCAAAAACAAAAACTCTCAGAGGAGAATGTTTGGAATGTGATACTGAAGAGAAACTTGATAATTTTTTATATGGATTGGTACATGAATATGTTCTGACTAAAACCAAAATCTTGGCAAAGGATGAAGTCAGACAACATGTAATAGAAGCTTGGAAAAATTGGAAAGGAGGTGGAAAATATGGACAGAGATGAAGAAGCTAAAAACATGATGCAAGAAATAGCCAAAAACATAGAAAGTAAATTGCCAGAAGGTATGGGCTTTTGTTTATTAGCATTTGATTTTGGAGACAAACCTCTTCGTAGATTGAATTATGTTAGTAATGCTGAAAGAGAAGACATTGTCAAAACCATGAAAGAGTGGATAGCTAAAACAGAAGGTAATTTTGGAAAACATGTTGACAATTCTAAACCAGAATGGTTAGATTTTGAGAACTTATTAAAACAGAACTTTGGTTTTAACCAAAAAATTTGGTGTCTTAACAAGTTAGATTTCTCAGATTTCTTGACTACATTTGGTGCAATTAAAGAAGCACAACAAAAAGGTTATGATTGGTCAGATTACCAATTTACAAAAGTAGATTAGGAGGAAAACACAATGTGGACTTTATTCTCAATTGTTTTAACCCTATGGATTTTTAGCAAATTAGTTCTTAACATCTTTGAAATTTTTGTTAGATGCGAAGAAAGAGCTGCACATCTTAAATGGTCAAAAGATTTACAAAATGAAATAGCCTCTACCAAAGGTGAAATTTCAGAAAAAGATGAAGATTAGAAAATTAAAATAAAGGAGAAAGATTTTTATGTTAACAGGAATAATTATTGGAATAGTTGTAATTATATTGATACTATTTGTTTTGATGAGTTATGTAAAATGCCCACCAGACATGGTTTATTTAATATCAGGGCTAAGAAAAGAACCAAGAGTAATAATTGGAAAAGCTACTCTTAGAATTCCATTTTTTGAAAGAGTAGACAAATTGACATTGGAACTAATACAAATTGATGTCAGAACATCACAAGTCCCAACGGCAGACTTTATCAATGTGGATGTTGACGCTGTAGCAAATGTCAGAATACCTAATAATGCTGAACTTATACAAGTTGCAGCTAGACACTTTTTAAACCAAGAAGCTAGTTATATCTCTAGAAATGTTCAACAAGTTTTAGAGGGAAATATGAGAGAAATAATTGGACAAATGAACCTAGTTGATTTAGTAAACAATAAGCAAATGTTCTCAACCCAAATTCAAGAGAATGCCAAGGATGATATTCAAAACATTGGTTTAGAGATTGTTAACTTGAATGTACAATCTTGCACAGATGAAAATAATGCTATAAACGACTTGGGTATTGACAATTTATCTAAAATTCAAAAAAGTGCAAAAATTGCTAAAGCTGAAGCAGAAAAAGAGATTAAAATTGCTGAGTCTGTAGCAGATGAAGAAGGAGCTAAAGCCAGAGCTGAAGCAGATGCCAAAATCGCTGAACAACAAAAGAATTTGGAAATCAAGAAAGCACAATTTAAGATTGAGCAAGATAAAAAGAAAGCAGAAGCTGATGCAGCATACTCTATCCAAGAAGCAGAACAAAGAAAAACTGTAAATGAAGCAACTGTTGCAGCAGAAGTAGCTAAAGCTGAAAAGATGACAGAACTTAAAGAAAAAGAAGTAGCTCTTAAAGAGAAAGAACTAGATGCTTTGGTAAGAAAACAAGCAGATGCTGAAAAATATAAAATTGAACAAGAAGCAGAAGCCCAAAAATTAGCAAGAATTCAAAAAGCTGAAGCTGAGGCCAAAGAAGCAGAATATCAGGCTAAAGCCAGAATTGAGATTGCCAAAGCCAATAAACAAGCTGCTGAATTGGATGCAGCCGGAATAAAAGCTAAAGCTTTAGCAGAAGCTGATGGAAAAAAAGCTATGTTATTGGCAGAAGCTGAAGGTATTAAACAAAAAGCATTGGCTGAGGCTGAGGGTATTGAGAAGAAAGCTGAAGCTCAAGCCAAAATGAAAGAAGCTTCAATCATTGAGATGATATGTCAAGCATTACCAGGAATTGCCAAAGAAGTATCAGCACCATTAAGCAATGTAGACAGTATCACAATGTATGGTGACCAATCAACAGAATTGATAGAAAATAATACACAAAAAATAGATAAAATCTTAAAAGTAGCACAAGACTCATTAGGGTTAGATTTAAAATCAATGATAACTGGATTTGCAGCTAAAACACTAATTGACGACCATAAGGAGAACAATGACCAAGACTAATTGGCAATTATGTCAGTCACTAGATGGAACCTGGTGGTATCAGGATTTAATGACCGGAGCAAAATTACCACCAGGTCTTAAAAATATTTGCAATTTTCCAGAAGGTTTTAAAACTATAAAAATACCTAAAATCGAGTTAAGTTCTATTAAAAATAAGGAGGAAAAGAATGGAAATTAAAAGATATACGGATGAGGAATTTTTCAATTGTAAATTGAGGGGAGCAAACAATGTAGTAAAAGCAGTCTTTGGGGAGAATGAAAAGTTCAAGAATATTCCACCCAGTGTACTAGAAAATGCAGCAAAAAGAGGTACAGCTGTTCATAAATGTATCGAAGATTATATGAATAGTCTAAAATCTGGAAAACCTCAAGAACCAACCATTCCGTTGGAATATGACATATATCTACATTATTTCAATGAGTGGAGAAAAGAGAGAGCAACGATAGAAAGAGTATATGAAACAGAATGCAAAATTATCTCAGAAGAATTAGCATGTAAAGGAATTATAGACTGTATTGCCAAAATAAAAACAGATGTAGATGATGAGTCTAAAATATGTATGATAGATTGGAAAACTTCTAGTGGATTAGACATGTTCAGAACACAATGCCAATTACAATTATACTATGAAATGATGATGGAAGAATACCCAGATATATGCAAAGAAATCCAAGAACTAAGAGTTTTGAGTCTAACAAAAAGAGAATATCGATGGTTCAAATTCCCTATAGATAGGAGTTTGGGTCAAAGTATTTTATATCTTTATAAAAACTATTTCAGAGAAGAAGCGGAGAGGAGAAAATAGAGTGGAATGGTTCGACATACCCGGATTTAAAGGTCGATATAAAATAAATATGCTGACCGTGAATAACTTATAAACTGTTTACATTAGTCTTTTGATATGATATAATAATCACAAAAATAGAAGGGAGGAAAAATCTATGACTAACAAGATAATATGTCCTGATTGTGAAATGGAAGTCGACAAGCTAGTTTCTTCAACTGGGACATGTTTTTTATGTTACAAAAGAATGCAAAATATGAAATACCGAAAAGAAGAGTATGTTCCATTAGTAAAGATTAAAGGAACCAAAGAATACAATCGAGCAATGGGTCATAGAAAGGGAGCATTAAATCGAAAATCTGCAAAAGAAAAGAATTCAGACATAAATAAGAAAACCAGAAATATTGTCAAAAGTAAAATTTTAAAGATTGAGGGATATGAATACATTGACGTTAACCCTAATAAAATCTTAGAAACAATAGACTATTTGAAATATTGTTTAGATAATGTTCCAAAAATGGAAGAACAAGTTACGGCTATGCAAGAAGAAATGCTATTGATTACTCACCAAAAAGAACAAACTGATGGACCGGGAGACCCTGAGTATGAAAAGTTATCTATTCGAGAATATTCTATATTGAAATACAGGAGATTGATTAAAGACTCATTGGTTTATTTGAGGAGAATAAATCCCAAAATACTTAATGAAGATTTAGAAAAAGAATTAGTTGAAACCAAAGAACTTTATGCTAAGGACGAATATGTTCCAAAATACCAGAGTAAAAACCAATATATTGTATCAGTAAACGTTGGAGGGTTACATGGGAGTTCTAAAATAGAATTATTCAGAAGACATGTATACTCAGATGATGAAATTTCTGCAAAGGCTTATGTTGAAAATTTTCTAAAAGGTTTGAATAATATTACAATCTATGGTAAAACATGGAAAATTGAAGAAGTTAAAGGAGGGTCTGTTCTCAATTTTGATAAATCTCTCAGGGTCAGAACATTTTGACCCTGAGAGATTTATCAAAATTGAGAACAGACCCCTTTTCACTAAACCTATTGGAGGCTTATGGGCTAGTCCTATAGATGCTCCTCGCAGTTGGGAAAATTGGTGTAAAAAAGAACATTTTCATTTGGATAGATTGGAAAAGAATTTTAAATTTAGGTTAAAACCAGATGCAAAAGTTTTATACATCAATTATGCTGAGAGATTAGACAGTTTGCCTAAAGTAAAACCTCAAATGGGATTAGAACATTTTGATAGTTGGGATTGTTTGGATTTTGAAAAATTGGCTAAGAAATATGATGCTGTAGAATTATCACTAAGCAATGAGACAACCCAAAGCACTCATCCTTGGAAAGGTTTATACCATAGACTATATGGTTGGGATTGTGATAGTATTTTAATAATGAATAAAGATTGTATAGAATTGGAGGAAGATTAAATGGAACCAGAAGAGTTAGATGTTACTCGAGATATAGAGTATATCAATAATGAAATCATATCATCTACAAATGAGAAAGATAGCTATATAAAATACTCAAGAGCCTTAAATGCCGTTTCTTTAATAGGGGCACCAAAATCTCAATTTGAGAAATATTGGTCTAGTAAATATATCAGAAGACCAAAAGAGCACAAACAAATCATGCAGGCATTAGACAACTTTTTTATTACTAAGTTGACACCAAAAGAAAAAATGGTAGAATTAGTGGTCAATTCAAAAGATTTTCAATCAGAAAAAGACAAGGCTTTGTCACTATTACTACCAGAATATAAAGTTAGCAAGAAGAAGTCAGAAAAAGATAAAAAAGAAGAAATTTCAGAAAATTAAACAAAAAAGCAAGGGCCATATTTGACTTTTAAGGCATTTTAAAAATTGGTTAATATAATTACCTTAACCAAAATAGGACCAAAATGAGGTGAATTTGTACATGGACAAACAATTTTTAAGAATTAGAGAGGAACTCCAAAAAGAATTTGGAGCAAAGGTTATTCTCAAAAAGAAACCTCTTTTCTATGACATAGTAGTCAAGGTTACACCTGTTCAACGAAAGAAAGTAATGGCCCACATCTATTCTCGATACCATAAATTTTTAAAATTGAGGGTTGACTTAGATGACTCTTTGATATACACTTATATGTCGGTATCACAAAAGAGAATGGAACAGGTCAAGAGAGATATGAAAAACCATCAGAGGAGGTTCAAATGGATATACGCACAGATAAAGGATGAAGAAGTTTTCATAAAGAATGCTAAAATCATAGAGGAGGAAAAAGAATAATGTCATATATGCAATTACTTAACAGATTTGGAAAGTTGGGAAACCAATTTGTCTATTTAGACACAGAAGAGGATTTAGCCTTTTCGATATTTAGAGAACATCAAATTACCATAAATGTTACTGACCAATTTCAACATCCCGAATTTGAGTATTTGATAAATATCTGTAAAGTTCCAAAAAAGTACCATAAAGTCTTTGACGAATGTATGAGTGAACTAGAGAAAAAGATGTTGATATGTGGACATACAGACTATGAAAAATTTTGTAAATTTGTTATAGAGGGTTGCAAAGGAAAACCTATAAAAGGAGGTGAGAAAAATGGCTAAAGAGATACCCGAAGAAATTAAAAGGTTATCTGAAGAGTTCAGTGGAAGTTATTGGAATTACAGATGGTTAAAATTTGTCAGGGAGTATAATGAATATGACGATGATGGAAATCAAACAGGAGAAACCTATCAAGAAAAATATTATGCCCTACATGAAGTCTATTACGATAATGAGGAAAAACCTTTTATGTGGTCAGAAGAACCTATTAAACTATATGCCGAAGATGCAAAAGATATGATGGACTTAGTTGGAAAAATGTTAAATGCAGCAGTTGAAAAAGTTTTAGTCATAGAAGATGAAGAAATTAAAGAGACAGAAGAGTATATGGACCAAAATGAAATATTGGAAAAATACAAAGGAGAGAAGAAAAATGAGAAAGAAACAAGAAGAAACTAAGTTACAGAGGGACATACAAGATTACTTGAAATCACTTGGGGCATATTGTTTTAAGGTTCATGGTAGTGTTTATATGAGAGCCGGAATTCCTGACATTATAGCTTGTCATTGTGGCTATTTTATTGGAATTGAGGCTAAGGATGGCGATAATAAACCATCAGCATTACAAGAGGCCCATGGAAGACAAATTGAAAGGGCCAGAGGAATATTTATTGTAGCATATTCGGTCGAGGATGTGAGAAAGGAGTTAAAAAGATGGAGTCTGATATGATAAGACTAACGGCTTTAAATTTTCTAAGTTATAAAGAGGTAGAAGAATTAAAAACAGAAGGTTCTCCATACAAGGAGACTATAATAGAAACCATAAAATCCAATCTTATGAGAGAACTAGTTGAGAAAACACCAAATGATGTCAACTTGGACTTGGCATTTAGAATTCAAATACAGTTACAAGATGACATGAATTTAGTTGGAAAAATTGAACAAATTCCAGTTAACCATGTTGTACTAAATGTACCTGATATGTCACAACCAATCCCAGGAGCGATGTTCTATGGCAGAGAAAAACTAACGTTAAGGGACAGAATTAAAGTTTTGTTCAAAGGAAGAATTTAGGAGGTAATGATTATGAAGAACCAATTAACCATCAAGGTATTTAAAATGAATTATGATTTTTTAATCAAAAATTATTTGAACCCAGAATTGTGGCAAAAGGAATGGACTCTTTTTGAATTCAAGTTCTATAAAGTCACAATGAACCTTTACAGTATCAATACAAAAAATGAAAAAATTCTATTAGAGTTACATATATGTTATAAAGACCCTGATGCATGGTGTGGTTACTCAACCGAAAAAACAGTAGACTACTCATTGAAAATAAATGACATTGAATTCCTAAAAAGAAAAATTAACAGTGCAATCTGGGAAGGAATTCAAAGTTTAGAGTCTAACTATTTGATTGAGGGAGAGGATGAGTACCAAAATCTGATAAGTCTAAGAGAAAGAGAAAAAGAAAGACTAGGAGATATAGCCAGAGAATTTTTGGAAGACAATGGAATTGAAAATGAACATATCATTGAAGCATATACCGAGGCCTATATCGATGAATATGAGAAAACTTGGAGTCTAATGCAAGATTATAAATCCAATAGAAAATATCACGTTTCTACAGACTTTTATCTAACTTGGTTAAATTCACTGGAAGATAGTAAAGACAAAGAAAGTAGATTGAATTGGGTTAAAGATGTATTGAGTTCACAAGAATTACAGAATGTATTAAATGAAATCTCTGAGTACCAAGAATATATTGAGACTGAAGAATGGGAAGACGAAGCTAAAGAAAATTTAGAGGAGGTGTAAAAAAATGCAAATACGTAGGGGAAAGAAAGATACAATAAAACCAAGCCTAAGAACACTGAAAATCGACAAATCTCTAAGTCAAATAAAGTTACCTGAAAACAAAATACAACTATTTGTTGATTTTTTCAATAACGATATAATAAATGTAAAAGAATGGCCAATACCATTAACGGAGGGTTATTTAATGTTATCATTTCCTTCAATAGAGCCTAGTGTAGATGTGATAAGACAAGTAGCAAGAACGACCCACATGACATATAATCTAGCGAAAGGGTTATTGGAAAATATCGGTATGTTACAAACAAGTATAACCATATATTTTGAAACAGTAAATAATTATCTGAATGTATATTTGTACTTTCTAAACGAAGATAACAACATAAATGATTACATACAGATACCCTTAGATGAAAACATATTTGGCAATGCAAATAAAATACCAGATAATTATACATTAGACATATATAATGCGTATGTATATGAATTACTAGAATGTGATTTAAAGAATATGAGTAAAGATGAAATTCGCGATATTCTATATGGTGTGCGTAGAAATTATCGTGTTAAATATTTTGAAATGAGTATAGTCATATTAAAAACAGTTTTTTGGTATCTTGTATCTAATAAAACAGAAAGAGTCTTTACTGAGGTTCAAGAAAAAATACCGGAAACAAAAAGTAAAAAATATAAACATAAAAGTGTAAACAAGGAAATAACTATAACCACACCCATATACGATTTAGGTAAAGTACCGACTAGAAAAGTAAATGTGTTAGTACGTCGTAGAGAAGGGTGGACATATTCACATGCGTTTCCGGTAAGAGGTCACTATAGACATTATAAAAGTGGAAAAACAATATTTGTAAATTCATATATAAAAGGTGAAGGAGAATTTATTGGAAAAACATATAATATAAAACCAGAGAAATACGTGAAGGGTGGTGATTAGAAATGAGTTCAATCTCTGAGAGATGTTGTCTATGTTTCAAGAAATCACAAAAACAAGGAGATGACTTAATTTGGTTAGACTCTTTACAGCTTTGTCCAAAATGTTATGAAAAATACAGAGAGTCTGCGTATAATCAAAGAGTAATGTTAATCAATTCTTTGAAATGCTATAGAAAATTGGTTGCAAGGTATGAAGACACATCTGGAACCAAAATTGATACAGATTTTTCTGGAATATCATAAAATCAAAGAAAAATTGAGGCCTGAGATTAAATTTTAAGGCCTTTTTATTTTGTGCCTAATATAATTACCTTATCTAGAAATCTTAGAAAACTGTTTACTTTACTCTCATTTTGTGATATAATAAATATAATAAGAAAAGGAGATGGTTCAGATGATTAGATATGGTAGAAGTGAAATCAGAAAAATCACAGAAGATAAAGCTTATTCTTGTGAAGAACCATACATTGGAAAGTACATTTCTCAAGTATTTGAATATAATTCAGAAGACATGGAAAATTGGGGAAAAGCAATCGAAATATTAGTTGGTGACACTTGGAAAGAAGTAGATGACCAATATGAATTAAAATATGGAAGTAAAAGGACAACTGATTTGGAAGAGAAATTCAATGAAACAATGGATGGTTTGAAAGATACACTTAAAGAATTAGTGAATGTCTTGAAAGGAGATGAATAATATGAGAAAGAACAACAGTCATCTAATACCATATATGGCCCAAATAGATTTATACTCAATGAAAGAT
>ULWT01028899.1_pt1 | contig 22442 bp, 10 predicted proteins | sample 1960611 | NCBI WGS metagenome assembly ULWT01 (sample SAMEA4835819, study PRJEB28245) | human gut metagenome | biome: gut microbiome; material: fecal sample | place: Denmark | collected 2008
GGAATATACGACATGACGGGGGCTGTCGAGAAAGACACAAACGAGACTGGCAATCTACGCCCCGAAAAGAACTTCCGCAAGGATTTGGAGCGATTCAGCCGTGCTTTCGCCGATGAATTGGGCTGGGAGCACGAAACGGATCGCAAGGGTAAAACCATCTATGCCCAGACCAATATAGCACCGGCCGGCGGCGACGGCTCGTTTACACTTTGGGCACCCGAAACGGATTTGGGCATTTATGTCAGTGTACCCGTCGCACCACAAAGCTACGACAACCGATACGGGTATTCTAATAACTTGAAAATAAAAGATATTATGGGCTTCGGAGAGCCAATATTATGGCGACTGCGAAACAAAGAACAAACCTTTTTACCCAATGGACACAATCGTTATGCCCCGGCAGATATTACCGTCGGCGAGCTGGCCGAACTTGCAAAAAAAGAATTAAATGCTTATCTTGACAACATAACAGCGGCCAAGACGCTCGACCATATATTACAAGAGAATCAAAATACACGAAACGATGAACGACGGGAAAACAGTAGCGAGAAAGACTATCCCGCTTATGGAGACGGAAGCCGCAAAGACGGCGCTTTGGGAACTGGCATTTTATCAGCCGAGAAGCCTGTTGCAACAGTATCGGGAGAATCCGGCGGAATTGCTCGATTCGATAGACCAGACCGTAACACGGGCGATGCGGTGGCGGCAGGCAGCACTCGAACGGGACGAAGATCCGGTAGTAGTGGACGAGTATTACTATCAACTCCTCCGACCGTGTTACTGTCCGGAGGAGCCGGAACAAATACCCATCAGCGAAAAAATGATGCGGGAGATCATCGCCACGTTGAAAAAGGTGGAGAAAGCGAAGTCGCAAAAAACACCTCGTACAAAAACCATGTAATCGAACGAGGACACGACCTCGCTCCGAGAGGCGAGGTTGGCAAGATCAAAGCCAATCTCGCCGCAATCCGGCTCATTAAAGAAATCGAAGCCGAAGGCCGCGAAGCCACCCCGGAAGAAAAAGCTGTATTGGAGCAATTCTCCGGCTGGGGCGGTATTCCAGCAATCTTCAAAATAGCCCATCCCTACCACAACGAACTGCGCGAACTACTGACAGCCGATGAATACGAAGCGGCACGCGCATCCACAACCACCGCATTTTATACTCCACCCGAAGTCATATCGTCGATATGGGATATGGTGGAACGCCTCGGATTCGACGGTGGCCGCATCCTCGAACCATCGGCCGGCATCGGACATTTTTTCGGTCTGATGCCTCTTTCGATACGGTCGAAATCGGATTTGACAGGAATCGAACTCGACGATCTGTCCGGCCACATCCTTCGTGCGCTCTATCCCGAAGCGCATATCCACATCGAAGGTTTCGAGCAGCAGCGCATACCTAACAACAGCTATTCGCTGGTGATCAGCAATGTACCGTTCGGAACGTTCAAAGTACACGATACGTTCGACCGCGATTTATCCTCACGTTTCGAGATTCACGACTATTTCATCGCCAAAAGCATCCGGAAGCTCAAACCCGGCGGATTGGGCGTATTCATTACCTCGACAGCAACGCTCGATCGGAGTGCAAATTTGCGGAATTGGGTCGTAAACGACGGTAATGCAGACTTCATCGGGGCAGTCCGTCTGAATACCGGTACATTCAAAAATACGGCCGGCACCGAAACCTCGGCCGACATCATTATCGTCCGCAAACGCGACGAAGCCGGGCCGGCACCCTATGCCGTAAATATGCAATCGACCATTACGGAACGCGAGGCGCCCTACGAACGAATTATCAAACTGTCGAACGGGAAGGTAAAGACCGAAGCAGCAACGGCACACATGAACTATAACAAGTATTTTCACGACAATCCGCAGTTCATGGCCGGCCAGATGCGCTTCGGATTCGAAAGTGGCGTGGAAATACGCCCCACAGAACAGCGCTGCGTCCCCACAAGCGACATAGACCAGTCCCGCACGCTCGACAGTTTCATATCCGCACTCCCCGAAAATATCTACACATCGGCCCCGGCACCCGCAACGGAGCGAATACCGCAAGCGGTCGAGGCCCCCAACAGTACAAAAGAGAGAGGACTTACGATCATCGACGGAAAACCATATATCGTGCGGTTCGGACAAGCCGTACCCGCCGACTGGAACTCGTTGAAAATCCGCAACCGCAGTAAAGTCGAAGCGTTAGGCGATTACCTGCGGCTGAAAAGTGCGATCACAGAGCTGCTCGATGCCGAACGCAATGATCTGCCGAACATCGAGCAACTGCGAGCCGAGCTTAACGACGCCTACGCTACCTTCACCCGTCGTTACGGGACATTATCAAGAAACACGCGTATTTCATTCCTGCGCGACGACGTGGATTTTCCCTCCATCGCAGCCATCGAAAACGACAAGGAAATCGTAACTCCCGACGGAAAGAAACGACATGACATCCAAAGGTCGGACATCTTCTTTCGCCGGATGCTGGAACCGACACGCGAACTGAAAGCCGACACGCCGAAAGACGCGATCGCCGTATCGCTCTACCGCTACGGACGGCTCGATATGCCCTATATCGCAGAATTGCTCCACATACCACAAGAGGATACAGAAAAAGAACTGCTCGCACAGGAACTTATCTATGTCAATCCGGTAACGGGTCTTTATGAGGAGCGCAACGAATACCTCTCGGGAAATGTCCGCGAGAAACTCGAACAGGCCGAGCAAGCCAATGAAAACGGACAGTTCGACGCCAACATCCGTGCGCTCGTGAAAATTATTCCGATGGATATTCCGCTGCCGCTGATTAAAGTATCGCTCGGCAGCACATGGATACCCATCGCCCTATACGAACAGTTTTTCAAAGAGACGTTCAACGTAACGGCCCATATCGCCAAAACATCGGCCAACAAGTATATCGCCAAAATCTCGAACGAAGGGAATACGGTCGATACCAATATGGGGATTCCGCAAGCGCCGGGGAGCAAACTCGCACTCGACCGGATGAACAAGACGCAGACCTACATCAGTCGCAGCGAATACGACCCTTTGGCTCAGAAAGAAAAGCGTGTCAAAGACCCCGAAGCGATGACGCAGGCCGCCATGAAACAGACCGAGCTGGAAGAACGATTCGAACAATGGATTAAAGGACAAGATAAAACAACGACCGATAAGCTCGTCGAAATATATAACAGAACCTTCAACAGCACCGTCGAAAGACAAATCGACGTTTCATCGTTCGATTATTTTCCCAACGCCACACACACGAAGAAGCCGCGCGAGCATCAGAAAATCGGTGTCATGCGAGGTTTGCAAGGAGCAACGCTGCTGGCACACGAAGTCGGCACGGGAAAAACCCTGACCCTCATAACTACGGCAATGGAGATGCGGCGGCTCGGTATCGCCCAGAAGCCGTGCATCGTCGTACAACGCTCGACATTCAACCAATTCGCCTCCGAAATAAAATCCCTCTATCCGGCCGCCCGTGTCCTCGTTCCGTCCGAAAAAGACCTCACGGCATCGCAGCGGCAGGAATTATTCGCAAAGATCGCCTATAACGATTGGGATATTGTCGTACTCTATCACAGCTATCTGGATGCCATACCGGATGCCCCGGAGCGTGTCAATGAATATATCGACACGCTGATCGCAGAGAAGATGCAACAGCTCGAAGAAATCGAAGCCAATTCTCCGGACAATGCCAAACGGCAGGCTTATGCAATCAAGAAACAGATCGAAGGACTGGAAAACAAGAAAATAACGGATAAAACAGTCAAAGAGGAAGAAAAACTCAAAGCACAGGCCCGTACTCGTGCATTACGTCTGCTCGACCGCCGCACGGACGAGACGATGACCTTTGAACAGTTGGGAATCGACGCTTTGCTGGTAGATGAAGCACATGCCTACAAGAAGCTCGGTTTTACCACCAACCTGCAAAATATCAAAGGTATAGACCCTGCGGCGTCGCAACGGGCGCAGAGCATGAGGCTGAAAACATCTTATATTCTGGCAAATAAACAGAACAAAAACGTCGTATTCGCCACCGGAACACCCATATCCAATACAATGGCCGAGATGTGGACGTTCCTGCGCTATCTGCTGCCCAAACACGAACTTGAACAGTACGAGATCGCCGATTTCGATTCCTTTGCGAACAATTTCGGAAATATCGAGGAATCGGCCGAGTTTGCCACAAACGGCAAATTCCGCGTAGTCGAACGCTTCGCCAGTTACTCCAACGTGCCGGAACTGCTGGCGATCTGGAAGAAAGTCGCGCACACCGTACTCACGGAGGATGTACCGGATCTGCGCGAAGGTGTAGGAACGCCGCGCATTGAGGGAGGCAAACCGAAGGATATACTGCTCGACCAAACGCCTGCGCTGCGGGCAATCATGCGCAGCATACGGGAAATACTGACTCAATACGACGCTATGTCCGGTAAGGAAAAACGTCGTAACTCCCATATCCCGCTGGTCATGTTCGGACTGGCCAAACGTGCGGCAATCGACGTGCGGCTGGTTAATCCCGCTCTACCGGACGATCCCAACAGCAAAGTCAATCATGCCGTGCGCGAAGTCGTAGAAGATTTGAAAGCAACGGCCGATTACAACGGCACCGTTGCTGTTTTCTGCGACGCCTACCAAAGCCGCGACCACAGCTTCAATCTTTTCGTGGATATGAAGCGTAAATTCATCGACGCCGGCATACCGGCCCAGCAGGTCGCTATCATCCACGACTACATAACGGACGCGAAACGCGAGGCGCTCTACAAGCAAATAAACAACGGCGAAGTACGGATCGTACTCGGCACGACCGAGAAATTAGGTATCGGAGTAAATATGCAGGAGCGTCTGCACATGCTCGTCAATCTGGACGTACCCATACGTCCTATGGACTACCTGCAACGCATCGGCCGCATTGTGCGGCAGGGCAATCTGCACCTGCAAATGGACAAACCCGTGCGTATTCTGCGCCTCGGAGTAAAACAAACGCTTGATGTTACGGGCTACCAACGGCTGAAAATCAAGGAATCGTTCATTAAGCAGGCAATGAAGGGCGAGGTTACGGAACGCTCGCTCGAAGAACCCGAAACCGACAGCAGCGACAGCACGAATTTCGGGCAGATGATGGCCTCACTCTCCGGCAGCGCTGCGGCGCTCGCCCTGTCGCTCGAACAGAATAAACTACGCAAGCTGAGAAACGCACGCGACTACTACAATCAACATCAAATATACGTCGCACATGAACTCAAACGACTGCAAAACGTCCTTCAAACAACCCCGCAAATAATTGCTCAAATCCGTAAGAAAAAAGATTTCCTGCGAAGCCTGTTTCCGGACGATAAAGTGGTATCGGTGGAAGTGGGAAAACTCAAAGCCTCCGAGCCGGAAAAAATCGAAGACCTGTTCGTTCCGCTCTCGAAACGCATCGAAGCCGAAGCGGATGCCCTCCGCCAATCACCCGACCGTACACAATCGGACATGACACTCCGCATCGGAATCAACGGCAAAGAGTTCGACATTATAATTGTTTTACGACGGAATTACCTTTCCAATGAAAAGGAGCGCATCAACCGCACGATTTATTACCAATGCAACGAATGGCGCGACCTGCAAGGCGAAGCCGGAGCTAAGATGATTAACGTCATCAGCCAAGTCGAAAAAGTGCTCTCCGGTGAGGAGTACGACGCCGAAATACAGAAGCGGCAGCTCGGAATGGAAACGGCACAACAAGCCATCGAATATTTACAGACGCAGGTCGGCAATGGATTTCCCAAACAAGCAGAGTTGGAGGCGGCAGAAGAACGCATCGCCGAGCTGGAAGAGCAGATGAAAGTGGAACTGGCAGCGATCGAAGCACAGGAGGAAACCGACAAGTCCGGAACCGCAACCATAGACATCGACCCTGACGAATTGATTGACGACAATGCAGGAAACGGCCTCCGCTTCCGCGACGGTGGCAATCCGTTCGGTTCCGACGCCCCGGCAAGCGATGCGGAGTTGGCTCGCCGCGTTCGCCGGATCGCCCGCACGCTGAACACTCCGGTCGAGATTATCGACGACCTCGATGCAATTACCGATTCCGACCCGCTCGTGCAACGTCGTAAACGACACTCAAAAGGTTTTTACGACCCGCAAACGGGACAAACGTTCATTGTCCTGCCCAATATTACGACACTCGCCGATGCCGAAGCGACCGTATTGCATGAAATTGTCGGACACATGGGCTTACGCTCGCTGATGGGCGACCGTTTCGGCGACTTTCTCGATAAGGTTTACAATGGTCTCGATACCGAAGGGCGCAGCCGTGTGGCCGACATTGCCCGCGAGCAGGAGCACCAATCCTCCGGCGCCAAGCACCGCCAGGCAAATACCCGCCGTCTGGCAACGGAAGAATACCTCGCACATTTGGCGGAAGGCGACATCACGCCGAGCCGCTTTGCCCGGATCATCGGCCGTATCCGCTCGCTGCTACGCGACATATTGCGACTTCCGCTGCGTATCGGCGACCGCGACATCGCTTATTTGTTGTGGTTGTCGAAACACCGCCTGCAAAAAACACGCACGGCCGCCGAAGCCGTCGCCGCAACAGCGACCGAACGACGCATCCGTAAACAGCTTTTCGGTCGTTCTGAAAACGTGCGTTACCGTGCGATATTCGACGACGCTACACCTGAAAATATCGAACGGTATAGCATCGAACGCTACATCCGCGAGCATCATATCACCGGAGTTTTACTCGGCGAACATAATGCCGATGACTTCGCTATGCGTGTATATGGACTGCTTGATGACATGGGCCGAGCCATCATTGACCGCATGGGCAATGATCGTTTGAAGGCCATGCGCAAATACCTCGCATTATTCGACCTCCAAAAGCTCACCGATCAAGAAAGCTATCGCAGCATCATCGACGAACTGGTGAAAACCTTACCCCAAGAGACGAAAGAGCAAATCGTGCGCTCCATGCGCAAACACCTCGATTTCGTCCTCTCCGACAACTACCGCACTCCGTTGCGGCGACGCACGATGAAAAGCGAACGACCTCTACCGGAGAATTTCAAATATGCGAGCGAGTATGTCGAAGAATTGCTTAAAAAGAAACGGGCACAGCCCGAAATGGCTCCGCCGGCCGGAATCGAACCGACTGTGATTTACGACAAGCGGAATTGGAAAAGCCGTCAGCAACTCCGGTTCATAGATAGCACTTTACCCGTCGAAAGATTACAGGAAGAAGTCGTGCGGCGCGGAGGCAGCATCGACGACCTCACGGACATACACAAACATTTGAACCACTTGACAAGCATCGCCAAAGTCGCAATCGACAAATACACGAAAGAGTATTTAGACCCCATACTCGACCAAATCGCAGCCATAGCCCGTGAAACAGGCATGACGGAAACACACATCATCGACTACATCACGGCCGAATCGTCGCTCGAACGGCAGGCAACGGGGATTGCGGCCCTATCCCTCGACCCGCGCGATGCGTGGAACGAAACGCTGGCCCGAAGTATCGTCGCAGATTTCCGCCGCCGGGCCGGAGAGATTCCGACACAGCGATTATGGCAGCGAATCAATGCGGCTAACGACCGCGTGCTGGAAATCCTCGTCGAGGACGGAATGTTAGCCCCCGAACACCGCAAGTTGATAAAGGGGCACGGCTGGGACTACTATGTACCCTTACGGGATTATGATTACAACTACCGCGACCAGAAAGGCGAGCCGGTGGCTTTCGATGCGGCCGACGTGTACGACTTCATCGACGACAGTGCGGGGCCGCGCCCCTTACGGAAAGTGCTGCACGAAGCCGAAGGACGTATCGCAAAGCCCCGCAATCCGATCGCTCAAATGGTGAATATCGGTATCGGAGCGATCATCGCCGCCAAAACCAACAGGGCGAGGCAGTCGGCCTTACGGTTGGTGCAGAACAACAGCCGCAATTCGGAAGACTTGTTCCGCGTCGATAAGGTCTGGTTGGCAAAAGGCATCGGCAACAGATGGGTTACGACGACCATAGACCCCGCCGTCGAGGACATCGAACTATCGAAGGCGGCACGTAAGGAGATCGCCCGGCTGAAAAAGGAGATGAACGCGGCACTTCAAGCACACGATGATGAACTGGCCGACTACCTGTATAACCGTATCGAGGAGACCGAACGGTTCAACATTGTCCGCGAAGCCGAATCGGGCAGTCGTTTCGAGCACGAAGGACACTTGGGACATTCTTACGAACGACAGCGCAATGTGGAATGTTACGTGAACGGTATCCGTTATGTGATAACCTTCGCCGATCCCGCCGTGGCGAACGCGATCAACCAGTATAACCGGCTGGCGATTCCAAAATGGCTGGATGATACGGTCGGGAACGCGACACGCTGGCTGGCAAGAGCTTTTACCTCCCGAAATCCGGCGTTTGTCGCAGCGAATTTCCTGCGCGACGTGCAGCACGCCGCGCTGGTACACGCCATCGACAAAGGCGGGAATCTCGAAGGATTCGTGCGTAACATCCCTGCAAGTATGGCCGCAATCACCCGCGAACTGCGAGGCAAGGCCGAGCCGCTGACCATCGCCGAAACCGGGACGCTCGACGTACTCGACACCGCCGATCGGCAGGAACTAATCCGGCAATTCGGCCGCGAACGGGTCATGGACACGCTTTACGACTATTTCCGTGAAAACGGCGGGGAAACGGGGTTCGTACATAGTAAAGACATCGCCGAGGCCGAAAAGGAGATCAAACGTTACGTTGCATTCCGCACGGGGCGTATAGGTGAACTGCTGAAAGCAACGCAGCGCAGCGAACGCGCCGGGGTATGGCTCTCGTATGCTGCCCGCAAAAGCGGTATGCAAGCAATAGGCGTCGCGCTGGAAAATGCCTCCCGCATTGCCGAAAACACATCCCGTTTGGCGACCTTCACCACATCGCTTGAACAAGGAAAATCGCTCCTTACGGCTATCGACGATGCAAAAAACGTTACGGTGAATTTCAACCGTCGCGGTACGGCAACCCGGCCGCTCGGCATGTTCTACGTCTTTTTCAATGCTTCGGTACAGGGAGCGGCACAGGTCGCACGAATCGCCATGCGTAACCGGAAAAGATTTGCACAGGCTGTTGCCACGCTGACGGCGGCTGGATTTCTCGACAGTCTGCTGCTTGATTTCTTCCTCGCCGGAAGCGGAGGCGACGGCCGCGATCTGGCCGTTACGGAATACGAAAGACATAACCACCTCATCATCCCCGGCATGGGAAAGCGCGGTTACTTGAAGATTCCGCTTCCACAGGGATTCCGGGCTTTCTTCGGCATAGGAACTGCCTTGCATGACCTTTACCGAGGAAAACTCGGCTCCGAAGATGCCGCACGCATGATGCTTACGATGCTCTATGAGGACTTCTCGCCCGTAGCTTCGCCCTCATCCAAAGGAGATGCGACACGTGTACTGATTCCTACGGCTTTGACGCCGTGGTACGACATCTGGTATGCCGGAGAGGATGCGTTCGGTTATCCTGTCGGACGCCGCAGCTACTCGACGACGGCAAACTATCCGCTCTCGGAAATGGGACTGAGAAACGTAAACAAAGCGATTTATTACCTCTGTCGAGGGATCAACAGGTTAGGCGGCGGCGATGAGAACACACCGGCCGGACTACGCAAGAACGGAGAAATCGACCCGCTGCTGCGGGGTATCTTCGAGTACAACCCCTCGCACGTCGAACACGTATTGACCTATTACGGCGGCGGAATGGGTAAGTTCATCAAAGACATGGTGCACACCTCGCAGGCGCTATTCACCGGAGAAGAAATCAGCAGCCGCGATCTGCCCGTAATAAATCGCTTCTATGGAACGGCACGCCCCGAAAATCCAGCCGAACGGTATTACACCCTCCGCGACCGTCTGACGAATATCGAAGCCAAATATAAACGCATGGGGCCGGCACTCGACCGCACCGATCCTGCCGTACAACGGAATCTGCAACGTATCGCAATTTTCAAGGCACACCAAACGGCGGTGAACAAGCTGCGGGCGATACTTGCCGATACGCGTCCCAATACCGCAGCTTATGACCGATTACAAGAAGAATTGAACGAAACGATGATGAACGCATTAAACGAGGACGACCATGTTACGGAATATTGATACCCGGCGGTTGAAACTGTTGGCCCAAACGGATAAAAGCGTCGCTCGAACACGCCGCGAATGGGAGCAAGGCACGATGCGCTACGCCGACGACAATCTAACGCTCCTGTGGTGTTGTGCGCGGGATTGGGACGCAATGGACTACCTGCGCAAAGAGCACTCCCGGAATCTGCGATACAAGAACGGCGACCAATGGAGCGACACGGTACCCGACCCCGACCATCCGCACCGGACGATCCGCGAAGATGCGCTGATCTCCCGCAGCGGGAAAGTGCCGCTCAAACACAACTATATCCAGCAATATATCCGTAATATTCACGGACAACTCCTTTCGTCGCCCACGCAAACGGTCGTATATGCCCGCAGTCGCGACGACCAGCCGCTCGGAGAAATGCTGACCAACGCCCTGCAAGCGTGCCACCAGCTCAACAGAATCCGAAAAATAGACATCAACGTTGTTGAGGAACTCTGTCTGACGGGGATAGCCTGCGCGAAGGTACGCTACGGCTATTGGAGTACCAAGAACCGCACGGACGGAAAAATCGACCTCGTGAACATCAACCGGCTATTTTTCAATGCCGACATCGAAGATCCGCGACTGACAGACATCCGCCGCATCGGAGAGCTGCACGACTACACGTTCGACGATTTGGTGCGCAACTTCGCCACATGCCGTGAAGACGTGCAGGCATTACGCGAAATTTATGGCATCTGCCACGACCATACAAAGCTGGAAAACCTCTATGAAAATCACGCCTCACGGCTTCAAAATCTGAATTTCCTATACACGAACGACCTCGGCAAATACCGCGTTATCGAGGTGTGGGAACGCCTCGGCCGCTGGGTACTATACATACATGACTACGCCGACGGAACGGAGGAGATATACACCGAACTCACGATGCAAGAAGTCGAAGCGATCAACGCCTCGCGCATCGAGCAAGGTATGGCCGCAGGGATCGCCCCAGACACAGTGAAACTCATCTACGCCCGTGAACAGTACGAATATTATTGGCGGGTGAAATACCTTACGCCGAACGGCTACTGCATCAAAGAGACCGAAAGTCCCTATGCACACGAAGAACACCCCTACGTGCTTGCGGCCATGCCCGTAATCGACGGACGGTTCAAAGCCGTATTATCGGACGTAATAGACATTCAGCGCTATATCAACCGGCTATTGACCCTTTTGGATTTCATCATCGGAGCCTCGGCAAAAGGGCTGTTGATGGTTCCGCAGGAGTGCATACCCGACGATATGGACATTCGGGATTTCGCACGCGAATACGTCAAAACGAACGGCGTCATTCTTATCAAAAAAGGGGCCTACGACAAACTCCCGAAGCAAATATCCATGAACGGCACCAATATCGGAGCATGGGAAATGTTCGCGCAGGAAATGAACATCATGCAGCAAATCAGCGGACTGAACGGAGCGGTACAGGGGCAAGTTCCGCGAGCCAATACGCCGTCGAGTCTCTACGCCCAGCAAGCACAAAACTCGATGATGAATTTCGTCGTGCTGTTCGAGAATTACAATATGTTCTGCGAGGAACGCGACGAAAAACTGCTTAAAGTCCTCATGCAATACTACACGACCCGTCGATACATCGGCACCAATGGTAAAACCGCCGGAGAGATGGCGAAATTCTACGAGCCGGAAATGGCGCAGAAAATCGAAGATTTTAACCTCACGGCCGCAAAATCGAACGATACGCCCGTATTCCGGCAAATGACCGACGACCTATTGATGAAACTGCTCGAAAGCGGCCGCATACCGCTCGAAATATTCCTCAATAACTGCTCGCTGCCGGGGGCCGACAAACTACTCGCCGAGGTCAAGTCTTTCAACGAACAGGCCGCAGCCGGTCAAATCGACCCCGAAGCCCTTACGCAGTTGCAACAGGCGGCACAACAGAACGCCGACCCGAACGCTATGGCCATGATGCAACGGTATATGGATGCCAATTAACATATCTGCCAAAAATAAATTCACTTTTTTAGCGAATTTTTGAAAATAAGCACTATCTTTGCAATGTAAAAATCAGCAATAATGATTGTAAAATTCCAAAAAGAGTATCTATCGGAATTATACTACGAAGGAAAGTGTAAAGATAAAAAACACCGTTACCAACCGACAATAGTTAAACGCTACAAGCAACGTATAGATATTCTTAACGATGCAAGTTGTATCGAAGCTCTTTATCAGTTACATTCATTGGGGTACGAGGTACTGACTGGAAATAAAGAAGGTATTTCCTCAATCAGAGTGAATGACCAGTATCGGATTGAATTTTTGGTTTCGCACGAAGCCGACGGGAAAGAGCAAATAACGATTTGCAATATTATTGAGTTGTCGAACCACTATAAATAATTGCTATGGGAAATTTAGGTTATCCATACACTCCTACGCATCCGGGAGAAATACTGAAGGAGGAGATCGAATACAGAGGCATCTCGCAGAAAAAATTGGCCGAACAGATAGGTATTTCCTATACGATGCTCAATGAAATTCTGAACGCGAAACGCCCTGTAACCGAAACTATGGCCTTGTATTTCGAGGCTGCATTGGGAATCGAAGCCGAAATGCTTACCAATATGCAGACTCGATACAATATGCAAACAGCTCGCAAAGACAGTAAACTGACGGCTCGATTGCAACAGATTCGGAAGTTGGCCGCAATACTATGAAAAATTATGAGCATAGAGTGCATTGCAGCTAAAAGATTATCGGACAAACCAAGTAAAAGAATCCCGATAAATACTTATCGGGATTCTTTATTCATAAACGTCAATTTGCTATTTTACTTTACAGTCCTAAATAGACAATCTCGTCCTTTGGAAAAATCTTCTAAATAAGAATAAGCTATTTGAATATACTTCTCTTTGAACAAATGTTTTTTTCGAGGAGACCAATTTTGAATCTGTGTAATGGTTTGCGCCAAGTCAATATAAGTATTTTCTTTCCGAACATACGCAACAGACGCGAGAATTTCCAGAGACAAAGCCGATTGAAATCCAGAGATCAATTTTATCAATAATTTCAAACGATCAACCTGTTCCGACTTCAACTTTGTTTTCACATATTCGCTAACTTCCTTCATCGTGCTATATTGCAACTCCAAAGAATCGAAAGCTCCGATCTTCATCTGTTCGAGACCTTTGATATATTTCCCGTTAATGTCGTGCAGAATATATCCGACCTGAGTGCAATAGGGGCCATAATGTCCTGCAACGAATTTCAGTTTGCCAAATGAAGGTTCACCCAGCAATTGCATAAAATATGCTAATTTATTTGCGACGAATAAACTGCTGTTTTCTCCTAACGATTCATAATAAAACAGAGCGTACAGCAACATGGCTCTCGCCGGAGTTAATTTTGCCTCCCGACAATTCGTTTCCTGCTTCAACAATTCGCTGACGGCTTCGTTCGGCTGATAGATATGAATATCCACATTTAATTCCCCGAGATACTTTTCCATCAACTCTTTCACCTTGCTCCAATCCAATCCACCGTTGCCGCATCCAAGAGGAGGAATAGCGATACTTTTTATCCTATATTGATCAAGAACCCGCACCAAATCTTTCAGTCCTTCTTCAATATATTCATATTTGGAACGATGCTTCCAGTCCTTTTTCGTCGGGAAATTAATTATCCATTTAGAATCGGTCGAAAGGTTACTGTCTCGTGTTACCAACAATTTGCCTGGGAAAATGCTGCCCTCTTTACACGCTTGTTGATATACTTGAAAATTATAAGGATACCTATCCTTGAATTGCAAGGCGATTCCTTTACCCATAACACCAACGGTATTAACGGTATTGATCAAAGCTTCGTCGGAAGCAGCCAACAAATTACCTGTCACATAATGTATCATGGATAAAAATAGTTATTTTTGCTATCAACGTATATCGGTATCTCAATGGATAAACGAGATAAAATTGTTTTTACATATGCTTCACGGTCTGCCGTTTTGACAATAATTCCGGCGACACACGAAACCGGCACACAGTCTTTCACCAAAAATTCGGCCTGTTTTCTCCGCATCCGATCCATATTGGCTTCATCATTCCCCCAAAATTGCGTGCAGACGACTTCCCAATCCACATGGGTCAAATCCTTGATGTCATTATAAAATTCAGTAAGTTTATTCTTTGCATGTCCATCGGTAAAGCACCATGCAGGACATTGCGCAACAATATCCTTAATACGACAAACGATATAAATCAATTCGTCCTGCGGTCTTTTTCGGATACCCCGATACCCTGTTTTAATATTCAATAACATCGGAGAATGGCCTCCGAAATAAAACGGAATATAATCCCCTAAATCCCCGCCCGGAGGATCAATTCGAACATGAAAATTTTGTCGCTGTTCGATTAACTGAATATCCCCGATATTGATATATTCAGGATCTTTCATACGACTATTCTTAGTGTACAATCCATGTTTTAGAATGAATTCCAAATTGGAATAGTGGATCATTCTAAAAATGAATTTTGAAGTATAGTCTATTTGAATATCCATATCTTTATATCACAAATGTAAGAAAATTTTAACTTACAAAAAATTTCTATTGAGAAGAATCGCGTAATTTATCTATTGGTATTCAAATAGCGATAATATGAATTATTTTAAGGCCCACCTGTTTGATCCCATCGTCCTGCATAAGAAAATCCCGGCGGATACCGCTGGGATTTAATAAGAAACCCGAAAAGAGCCGGCCTGCATCGATGCGCCTCCGCAAAGCCGGTCTGTCCGGATTTCCCGTCATTTCATATCTTCAAAATCGGAGCATCTCCCCGAAACGTCCGTTTTTCCACAATCGTAAACCCATGCAGAAAGGTGATATTGCTGCGGTGCAGCGTGATCCGAAGGATAAAACCCTGCGGCTGCGAACAGCAGGAAATCAATCCAATGAATCGGATGGTCGCTTCGCGCCTATTCTTGGACGGGACGCACCGCGAAGCCGAGGGAGCGGTTGTTGCCGCTCAGCGGGTAGATGCCCGACGAGATGAAGCTCAGGCTACGGCCGTAGTACGTCGAGCTCGGCACGGCCGACCAGAAGTAGCCGTAGCCGCCGACGCTGTACACCGTGCCCGTCGAGCTGCTGCGATAGCCCGAAGCCGGAGAGAAGATCGTACCGCCCGCAGTGTCGTAGCTCCCCTCGCCCGTCATCTTGTTACAATAAAACTCCCAACCGAAATTATCGGTAAAATCGGTGGTGGAGGTATAGGGCGAATTGAATCGGGAGCCGAAGTAAGAAGACCCGGAAACATTGCTGCCGTTATACGTAAAGCCCGTAAAGGCGTTCGACGAAGGCAGATGGTAGCCGACGGGCGAAGGATCGTAAATCGTCTTAACCACCGCATTGTCGTTAGCCGTCGTCACCGTATTGTCGGCGCTCCAAAGATTGTAATAGGACGTGGCGCACCAATCGTAGGGCGATGAACTGCCGTAATTGTAGAATATATGCGGATGCTGGATGGAAACGCCGATGGCGACCTTGCCGGTTCCCGACTTGTCGAACGCATAGCCGTCGGAATAGCAGCCCTTATCGACTGTGGAGCCGGAAGCGTTGCGAATACCGGCCAACATCGGGTCCTTGCGTCCGAACTGGAAATAAGGCTGGTTGCCGGAATTTACGACCGAATGCGATGCCTGGGTGAGCGTTATGACCTGCATGGCACCGGTCTCCGCCTGCGTGAAGCGAACCTTCACGCTGCGGGCGTCGTAGGCGGTGGTTTCCGCATCGCACCAGCCGATATTGACCGGCATCATTTTATACGCTATACCCTGGTAGTTGGTCACGGTCCTGACATCGCTGCCCAGCTCGTAGTCCGTCACCCAGATATGCCAGCTCCACATGATACGGCTGTCCGTGTCACGCACGGCCACGATAGCGTTGCCCTGCTTGATCGTCGCTTGCGGCACGTCGAAGGTCAGGCTGTGCTTGTCGGACGAAAGCCGGACATTCGTCACCAGATTTTCCTCGTCCTGCCAAACGAGTACGGCATCCAGGGGCGTACACCCCGCATTGTTATAGATATAGGGATCGGTAATAGCCGCATCGAGATGGTTTACGAAGGTCTTCAATACGTATGTTCCGCTGGACTGCGAAGTGTAGGCCGAAGCGTTCGTACCGCCGTCCTTGATAGCGTTACCATAGACCAACGGCAGGGAGTACTGTCCCGGGGCGTTGATGACGTAACAGTTGGCGGTCCGCATCGCGGTCGTGCCGCCGGAGGTCGAAAGATCGTACGTGCCGCTGACAGAAGCTGCCGTTTTCAAAGTTTCGTTATGCGGATTGGAAGTGACACCCGTTTGGGCCGCAATCGTAGCCGAGAACGACGTGGCCGACGTACCGCCGTTGCCGCTCGCGGTAAAAGCTGTGAGCCATTCCGGACGGGCGATCACGTTGTAGCCCCCGCTGTCGTCATCCTCGACAAATTCGGCGGTCCAGGCCACCGGAACGGTTCGCGTAGCATCGCCCGGACGGGAAACGGCGGCATAGCTGGTCACCGAATAATTTTTGCTGCCTCCGGCATAGGTAAAATCGGCCGGAGCCGTCACGGTAAAAGTCGGAGTGATTACGATGCTCGACGTCGAAATCCGGTAAGTGACGGTTCTGCCCATCGGCCATTGGCTGCCTGCGATAGAGGCGGTTAAAGTTCGTTGTGTCGAAGTCAGGTCGTCCGTATAGACGACCTCGATCGAAGCGCCCGACGGAAGCGTCTGCGGCAACATCATGAAGGTCGCTGCGACAGGAGTGATCTCCTGGTCCGCAGACCCGTCCACAGTAGCCGCAAGTGTCTGCGAAAAGTCTGTCGTAGCGCCGTAACCATTCCACGAATCGGAACCCATCGTATGCGAACCGGAACCGTAAACGCCCTTGAGCGTGATTTTCGTAATGCGCCCGGACATCATATCGTCGCCCGTAGTGAAGCGTACGGCAGTGAGCGCGTGAGCGAAACTCAACGGAGCCGCCGCAGCGGTATTGCCGGCCATCCCGGAGGTAGCAGCGACCAGCAAATCCTGCTGGTCGGCGACGGCTGTCGGGACCGTATAGGTGATCGACGGAGTACCGGCCGACGTCTTATCCGAAAGAACGATCCCCTGGCCGCCGTAGGGCGCGTAAGCGAAGAAACGGATGTTGCGTCCGGCACCGGGCCAGTAATAGGAGGTCGTCCAGGACGATGCTTCGGTCACCTCGACATCGTACATATAATCCGGCAAGCAGGAATCCTCGCTCCAAGTCCCCGTATAAACCGAAGCCAATACGCCGAACGAATCGTAAAAGGTCCCCGTTTCGACGGGCGTGGCACGCGTCTGCAATCGGTCGGTTTGCACATTCGGGTACGGTGCGGCGATTCCGTCGGCGACCGAGGCGTGCAGGAACAGCGTGTCCGCAGGGTTTTCTCCCCGGAGCGAAAATACTTCCGCGACGTTTTCCGGAGAGGCAGCGCTCTTCTCTTCCGACTCGGCAGCACCGCACCGCAACTGCGTATTCCAGCCGTCCGCTTCGGCGACTGCGAAACGAAGCATATCACCGTGCAGTTCTCCATCCACTGCCGGGTCTTTCGAACAGGAGGTCGCAGACACGGCTGCCACCAGAGCAAATACCCGCAGAAAATTGCGTAACGGGAAAGTTGCAAGAATCTGTTTCATAATTTACATTGACATTATATAATTCACGCGTTTTTCGGCCGAGCCGAACGGTAGCTCTGCGGCTACCTCAAGTGATCGGGAAGGGACAGAGGAGGGCCGGAGGCCTTCCTCCCCTCGCCTGCCGTACACTACACCTTCGGACATACGGCAAGTCTTTGCGGTACAACCCCGCCCGATCCTAATTTATCGATTACATCGGAACATTCTCCGAAGCCGACGTCCACGGAGTTACCGTAACCGTAAATTTAATGGCACTGCCCAATACATCCTCGCCCGGTTTGAACGGATCTGTCGGACCCGGCATGGGCTTTTCGGGATCGACCTTACCGGCACCATTCGAGAAATCCAGCGTATAAACGTACTTCTGACCGGGCTCCCACTTGGTATTGACAGCTACTGCGACCCAGTCATATTCGCCGACAGAAGGATAGACACGGGCACCGTCCTTGGTCGTAATATTGACCTTCACGGCCAGATATGCACCTTTGTTGGTATTGGTCTTGTCCGTGTCGGGAGTCCAGGCTATAAGCTGCTGCGGAATGAGCATCGCATTGTCGTCTTCCACCGCCATAATCGATGCGGCCGTACCGGTCAGCGTCTTTTCGCTACCCGCATAGGTCGCTTCATAATTAGTCTTTACCGATCCCAACTGCCAGGAGGTAGTTCCGAAATCGAACGTCGCCTTCGAAACCGGCTGTCCGATACGCACGCCCTGAACCTTATAAACATAACCGTCGTTCGTGTTTTTAGCCTTGATCTCGATCTGGGAAAGTCGGTGCCCGAACGTCAGGGCGACACCTGCCGCCTCATCGGTTTTGCTGCCCGTAGCAGTGGCGGTGATGAAATCCTTCTGGTCGGCGATCGTCGTTGCGGGCTCGAAATCAGCGAGCGTCTTGGTCGTCGAATTAATCGTCACGGTAGCACCCAAGTCCGCAGCCGAAGGAGAATAAGCGAAGAACGAAAGGTTGCTGCCGTCGCTGGGCCAATAGTAGGCCGGAGTAGAAGTGAAGAAAGCGCCATCTTTGGTAAACTCCGCATCGGAGAAATAGTTGGCGTTGTTCTTGTCGAGTGCTGTCACGAAAAAGTTCGTGATGTTAGCCGTCGTCGTTTCCGAAGCACGAGTCTGCATGGCTGCACGGAAATCGATCGCGTTGCCATTGTTGATGCCCGTCGATTCGTCCTTCGAGCACGATGCCATGGCAAGAGCCGCCACGACCACTAAAAATAATTGTTTTTTCATCAGTGAATTAATTAAAGGGTTTAACATTGATCTATGCAAATTCCCCCCCCCACAAAATCGGGAAGATCATTAACATTTTACATCTCGATATCGACATCCACACTTTGCCACTCATCCACCGAAGGCTGGAAACCACCGCCATTGACGATAGGTTTGGGCAACGGAAGCCCGTCCAAAACGATATGCACATTACGCTGATCGGGAGCCGAATGGATTTGATCCGTCACGTCATAGGTGTAATACCACTTGCTCTCGTCCGCCAAAACCGCATAGATGGTCAGTTGATGTGCGTTCTGAGTCGCAGCACAATGTCCGAAAGCGAGCAAGCTCCCGGTAACGAGCGTCTTGTCGGCAGATACGGCGGCGTCAAACGGTATCGTGACGCACTCCTCGCAGATCGCATCGCAGCCTACACCCGGCAGCAAGCCTCCCGCCAGGCTCGACAACGAGCCGCTGATACCCGATACGTATTTCAGATTCTCCGCATTGCGAATTTCGACCGTATATCTGCAAACCGACAGCTCCGGATAAAGCACGATCGTCTGGGCCGCAGCCGTCTGCTTCAACTCGATCCCCTCCGTACAATCGCTCCAAAGCTCATCCGGGGGTAACGCCACACGCTCGGTTTCCGTACCGTCAGCACGAGGAACACCGTCGGACCGCACACCCAAAGCGGAAAGGCCGGACAACAGATCGGTCGTACGAGTAGATACTTCGAAAGTCGTCTTTTGATCCGTATTGCGATAAGTGACATTCTCCGTGTCGCTATTCAGGCAGAGCGCCCCGTAGTTTCCGACGGGCACCCGGATCGTACCGCCCCCGCAATCGGTGAACTCATAGCGCAGTGCCTCTCCTCCGTTTGTCGGGAACAGGTAGAGCGACATAGATTCAGGAGCTGCCTCGGAAGCATTCCGCCAATCGAAAACCACCTCTACGTCGATCGTATGCGAGTGGTCGTAACACAAGTCTTTATGTTCGCACGAAGCGACTGCAAGCGCTGCAAACAGATATATGAACAACTTTTTCATCGTTTGCCTCCTTTCTTTTCATTGTAGTTCCCGCGACCGATCAGCCAAATCAACGACACCTCCGCCTTCGTGGGCCCGAACCAATGACGTTGCTTGGTCGATTGCCATACGTAGTGGCCGTCGGAGGGAATATATTCGTGGTACTCTCCACCCCAGTAACCCACGCCAAGCGTGAAATCGAGGTTTAAACGACGGGAAATGGGAAGCGAGTAACCGTACTCGACACCTATCGCATAGTTAAGTTTGTCCCACAACGTGCCGCCCGGCTTGCCGCCTATGTAACCTTTGTGCCCGGTCTCGAAGTCGTAGGTGAAAGCCTGACCGTAGATGCCGAGGTGGTGTCCCGTAAGCGGTTTGGTCTGGGCACGGCGCCCGAAATATTTTCGGATGTCCAATTCGCCGCCGTAGATGCGCCAGTAATTATGACGTTTGTTGCTGTTCCACCAAGCATACATCCAGTTGGCACCGACACTCCAACCCTTCCCGAGATAGAATTCTGCACCGATGTTAGAAACCAAGGCCGCATCGTAGAGCAGATTCGTTTTCAGCGACATGTAGAACGGCTTGCAGGCCGGCGATTCCGGTTGCACTGGAATTTCGACGGGAACGGAGGCTGATTCTACGACCGGTTCGGATTCGGGTTCGGGTTCGGGTTCGGATTCGGGTTCGGGTTCAGGTTCAGGCTCAGGTTGAGGCGCCGGTTCCGGCTGCGAAGCGGATGCGGGACATTCCATCTCGCAGACCAAACGCACACCGGCACTCCGCAGTTCAGGAAAGAAATACTCCTCCATATACCTCCACGCGCGACCGCCACGAAGCATCCCCAACTGCCTGTTACGGCTATCTACGACTTTACCGTCCCGAATTACCCAGACAGGGGTATTGCGCAGAATTTCCAACACTTCGTCTCGATACGGCATGTCCGAAGCTACGACCTGTCTTTCCAACCTTTCCCAGTCGATACCCAAAGCCTGAATGTCGAGGGTAGCTCCTTCAAGCGAAATATACTCCTCAATCCAGGCTACAAGGTTCTTCGCTCGATTTTCCGATAAGCGTTTGTTTAACACGCTGACGCCTTCCGGAGAGGCTGTTCCCACAATTCGGAAGGTTTTCACACGACACGAGGCACTCCCCTGCAAGGTCCGAACACTGTCCACGAAAGCAGCCAAACGTTTTGCGTTGTCCCGATAATCAAATTCCAAAATCGAATAACCCTGACGGAAATAAACCTGAACGTTCAGGGTATCAACCAACACTTGTTCCTGCCCGCAACCGATATGACAATACCCAAGCAGTAACATAAATAACATCAATCTATTTATTCGCATACCTTGTAAAGTTGTTTTTCATACCTTCCAGAATCATTCTTCAAGCGAAATGCTGACAGGAATTCGCTCATTTTGTATTTTTACTCCCTACATTTCGTGGCTGTCTGTTTCGATCTCCGCCTCAATTCCGAAGGTGTCATACCAAAATATTGTTTGCAGAATACCGTGAAATAGGATGCAGTGGCAAAACCATAGCTTGTAGCAATTTCCGCAATGCTTTTATCAGTATTCCGAATATCACGCAGGATACGTTCGGCACGACGTTCGTTGAGCCACTCGCGTACCGGCCACTTAAATTCTTCTTTGAATTTACGCTGAAAATTGCGTACACTCATATGAGCCAACAACGCAAAATCACTCACGTCATTGACATGTTGATAATTTTCAAGTACAAAATCTTTAAAATTATCGCTGCTTCCAATAACGGATTTCAATAATATATAAAGGTCTTCCAGGCTATAATAACCACGTAGAAGAATACACAATTCCTCTTGTTTTAGCCGATGAAAATGAAGACAGTTTAGCCCTTCGTCGAGATTGTGGGAAAGATCAGAATAAAAAGCAACAAGTTCCTCACAAACTGCTAATTGCGGAAATTGTCGGGAGGGGGGGGGAGATGCCTACCATTACGCTGACGCACCTGGTATTGCAGATCGACTAAATCGTATTTGTTGCAAAGAGGCAATCGCCCAGCAAAAAAACTGGCAATAAAATAACTTGAACCGATAGTTTGTCCGGTGAAGCCTATATTTTTCGGCAGAAACACCAACATACCGTGTTCAATGGTGCGCGACGTAAAATTTCCCAATGTAATCTGGAGACAACCTTCCGCAAGATAAAGAAGCACACTATGACTTTCGTTTATATCCGAAATATCCGTACTATCGGACAAACGATATTGTCGAAACAACGCGCTTTCATCCGTCGCATAATATACACAGTCCATGTGATCTTTTTTATTGTGCAGAGGCATAAATATATATCTTGGTTTTAAAATGCAAAGTTACTACAAAAAAGTGAAATGCGGAAGAATATGG